>OBLI01000340.1_pt1 | contig 50242 bp, 51 predicted proteins | sample 1519701 | NCBI WGS metagenome assembly OBLI01 (sample SAMEA3663005, study PRJEB22513) | pig gut metagenome | biome: pig gut; feature: pig-associated habitat; material: faeces | place: France | collected 2012
AATTCTAGTTTTCTGGGGGTTAGGGGGTTTCTTTTAAGCAAAATTTAGAATTCCCTGCGTCATTGCGAGCGAAGCGAAGCAATCTTTAAGGAATTCTAAATTCCCTGTCATCCCCCAGCTGTTTTGTGTCATCCCCCAGCTTGACCCGAGGATCTCTGCGCTAGGGAATTCTAAAATAATCACTCTTGCGTGTCTTGCTCGCTGGCTGGGCTATCAAAGTCTTGGCTCTCTTGCTCGCTAGTAGGGCTATCAAAGTCTAGGCTTTCTTCTTCGCTTTCTTTTGGGCAGCTAGCGATTGAGACTACTTTTTCGCCATCTACATTTACGACTTTTACGCCGCTGGTGTTGCGACCGGCTTTGCGTATGCTTTGCATATCTACCCTTATCATCTTGCCGCTTGTGGTAAGTGCCATGAGATCCATACGCTCATCTACCATTACAACGCCTATTAGATCGCCGGTTTTGTCATTTAGTTTCATGCAGATTACGCCCTTGCCGCCACGGTTTGTCAGGCGGTATTCATCGGCTGTGGTGCGTTTGCCAATTCCAAGCTCGCCTACGCTTAGGATTTCTTGGTCGTTGCTTTCTATAAAGGCAGCGCCTACGACGCTATCATTTTTTTCTTTGAAGCTTATGCCTTTTACGCCACGGCTTACACGACCCATTTGGCGGATTTTATTTAGGCGGAATTTCACGCACATACCTTTGCGAGTTACGATTAGGATCATTTTGCTAGGCTCATCGCTATTTTGCTCGCCTAGCACCTCGCTTGGATCTGCGCCTAGATCTTCGTTTTCTAAGCTGATATCTAGGCTAGCGTTTTCCTCGCCGTCTATGTTAGAGCTTAGCACTATTTCGCCCTCTTCGTTTTCTACTATGAGAGCAGTTACTAGCTCGTCATTTTCATCAAGTTTAATCGCACGCACGCCGATTGAGCGGATGTTTTTATACTCGCTTAGATTTGTGCGTTTTACTATACCGTTTTTGGTGAAAAACGCTAGTGATTTATTTGGCGCAAAATCGCTTGTAGGGATGATAGCCATGATTTTTTCATCATCTTGTAGGCTTATTAGATTTACTACGGCTTTGCCTTTTGCGGTGCGGCTGCCCTCTGGGATTTTATAGACTTTTAGCCAGTATAATTGACCTTTGTCAGTGACAAACATCAGCGTATCATGACTCATACAAGTAAAGAAACTCTCGATAAAATCATCATCGTAGGTAGTCACTGCGACCTTGCCTTTGCCACCTCTGGCTTGCTTTTCATACTGCTTGCTTGGCACACGCTTGATATATCCCCTGTGAGTTATGGTTACTACCATGTTTTCATTTGGTACTAGATCTTCTATATCTATATCATCGTAGTCATCTACGATTTCAGTCTTGCGAGGGCATTTGAATTTATCTTTTATATCAAGTAGCTCGTCTTTTATGATATTTTCTATTTTTTCTTCGCTTTTTAGTATGCTTTCTAGCTCGGCGATTAGCTTCATTAGTCCATCTAGCTCGGCTTCTAGTTTTTCACGCTCTAAGCCTGTAAGCTTGCTTAAGCGCATATCAAGTATTGCTTTGCTCTGCACCTCGCTTAGGGCAAACTTGCTCATCAGCCCTGCTTTTGCGCTATCATAATCAGGGCTAGTGCGGATTAGTGCGATTACCTCATCTATGTTATCAAGGGCGATTTTAAGACCTTCTAGGATATGAGCTCTTTTGCGAGCTTCTTGTAGGTCGTATATAGTCCTGCGGATGATGACGGTTTTTCTGTGGTGCAAAAATAGCTTTAAAAGCTCTAAAAGTGTAAAAATCTTTGGTTCTTTGTTATTTATCGCTAGCATTATCACACCAAAGGTGATTTCTAGTTGCGTGCTTTTATATAGGTTGTTTAGCACGATTTCGCTCATAGCATCTCGCTTTAGCTCGATTACCATGCGAATTCCTTCTCTATCGCTCTCATCACGCACTTCTGCTATGCCTTCAATACTTTTTTCTTTGGCTAGTTCGGCTATGGTTTCAATAAGCTTTGCTTTATTTACTTGATAAGGTAGTTCATCTACTACTATTACATCTTTATTTGGCTTTTTTTCTATGTGAGTTTTGGCTCTTAGCTTTATGCGGCCTCTGCCTGTGCGGTAAGCATCGATTATGCCTTTTTTGCCAAATATCGTTCCACCTGTTGGGAAATCAGGGCCTTTTATATGCTCCATTACAGCCTCTAAGCTAGCTTCTTTATCCTCCAATACGACTAAAAGTCCATCAATTAGCTCATCTAAGCTGTGTGGTGGGATATTTGTAGCCATGCCGACAGCAATACCGCTTGAGCCATTTAGTAGTAGGTGCGGCACACGCGCTGGGAGCACATCTGGCTCGCTTTGGCTATCATCGTAATTTGGGATGAAATCTACTGTGTCTTTATCAATGTCTTTTAAAAGCTCTTCAGTTAAAGCTGTCATTCTAGCCTCGGTGTAGCGCATAGCTGCTGCGCCATCTCCGTCAATAGAGCCGAAGTTTCCTTGCCCATCTACTACTGGAATTCGCATAGAGAAGTCTTGCGCTAGGCGCACAAGAGCGTCATAAACTGCTGTATCGCCGTGTGGGTGGTATTTACCTAGAACCTCACCTACGATAGCGGCTGATTTTTTGTATTTTGCGCTTTTGCCTAGATGCATTTCGTTCATAGCGTGTAAAATACGCCTATGAACAGGCTTTAAGCCATCTCTGGCATCTGGCAAAGCGCGGCCTATAATTACGCTCATTGAATAATCAAGATAACTAGCTTTTATAGAGTCTTCTATGCTGGTGATTTGTATATCGCTGTTTTCTAGCATTTTTGCCCTTTGGTTGATTTTGCTTAAAAAATAAGCTTAGATTATAGCTAAAAATAGCTAAAACTTAACTTTTAAGTCTAGGGAATTCTAGATTTACTAATGAATTCTAGTTTTACTAAGGAATTCTAGAATTCCCTAGGCTTGAGAGAGGGCAAATGTGCTATAATAGCGCAAAAAGCCGGGTGAGTTTTTATGAATAGAATTGGTATTATTTATTTTTCGCTTTTGCCTTTGTGTGTGGCGTCTGCTTTTATTTTCATTGCTGATGGCTTGCTAGTTAGCTCAGCTGGGGTCTTGCTAGATGGATTTAAAGCGAGCAAAGAGCAAATCGGTCTTGTCAATGCCTGCTTTTTTGCTGGGGCTGTGGCGTGTACGATTTTTTCGCATAGGCTTATTAGTGCTTGTGGGTATGAGCGTGCTTTTAGCGTGTTTTGCGCTGTTTTTGCGCTCTCGGCCTTGCTTGGCGCACTTAGTAATAATCTACTTTTTTGGGGCGTTTTGCGCTTTTTTATGGGACTAGCGTATTATAGCATTGTGATGATTATAGAGGTGTGGCTAAATGCAAGCGTGACCAACTCTATTCGCTCGCGTGTGCTTGGTATTTATGAGACGCTATTTTATGCTAGTTTTGGCGTGGGGGCGCTCTTTATCGCTTTTAGCCTTAGTGTGGAGGCTACGCTTATACTAAGTGCAGTTTTTATAGTCCTTGCGCTGCTGCCGCTAAATCTAAAAGCACTAAAAACCCCGCTAGTGCCACCAAAGGCAAAAATCAGCCTGCCAAATATATTTAGCGCACCAAAGCTTGCGCTCATTAGCGATTTTATCGGTGGGCTTTGTATGAATGGCTTTTTTAGCATGGCTAGCGTGTTTGCTCTGCTTTATGGGCTGGGTGATGGTAGCGTGGCAGTATTTATCGCTATTAGCATGGTTGGCGGGGTTTGCGGGCATTTGCTTTGTGGGGTTGTGAGTGATAAGTTTGGCAGGGTAAATGCTCTGCTTCTAGCAAGCTTTTTAAGCCTGATTTCAGCTTTTTTGCTTGGAGTGCCAAAAATTATTTTTGTAGCGGTTTTTTTTCTTGGGGCTGGGATTTTTGTGCTTTATGCCCTTAGCCTAGCTATCGCAAATGACGCTATAATAGACAAAAGAGAATACATCCTAGCAAGTAGGGCAATGCTTTTTAGCTATTTGCTTGGCTCGCTTTTTGCTGCGCCTATTTTGGGCTTTTTGATGAGTGCTTTTGGGGCTTGGGGCTTTATAGGCTTTTATGTTTTTTTAAGCGGACTTTTGCTTGTTATTACATTTTTTGGTCGTTTTGTAGGCAAAAGAGCTTTTAAAAAGAGCTAGGAGAGATGAAATGATGATGTTTTTAGCTATTTTTACTACCTTTTTCTTTTTTTTGCTGTTTTTAGCTATGGGCTGTATATCACGGCAAATGAGAGCTAGGAAATTCTAAATTCATCCGTCATTGCGAGGCTTTGAAAAAGGAGGGGGCAATCTCTAAGAATTCCCTAAGCTTTGTGTCATCCCCCGACTTGACCAGAGGATCTCATCACAGAGAATTCTAGAATTCCTAGGGAATTTTAACTCGGGGCTAAATTCTAGAATTCCCAAGCCTTGTGTCATCCACCGACCCCTTCGGGGGATCTCATCATAATAAATTTAGAATTCCCTATAGAGATCCCCCAGTCAAGCTGGGGGATGACATAGTAGGGAATTCTAGAATTCCTAGCTAGATTGCTTTGCTCGCAATGACGAGAATTCTAGATTATTTCCTAGCCTCTTTTACACAATCAGCGATTAAAAAAGCTAGTTCTAATGCTTGTTCAGCATTTAAGCGTGGGTCGCACTGCGTCTCATAGCGACTAGCTAGGTCAGCCTCGCTTACACCGCTGATACCGCCGGTGCACTCTGTTACATCGTTTCCTGTCATTTCTAGATGTACGCCGCCTGCTACTGTGCCACAAGCCTTGTGTATATCAAAAAAGCTTTTTACCTCGCTCATCACAGCCTCAAACTCCCTTGTTTTGTAGCCATTTGATGCTTTTACGGTGTTGCCATGCATTGGGTCTATACTCCAAAGTATATTTAGCCCCTCGCGTTTTACGCCCTCAAGTATCTTTGGCAAACGCTCGCCTATGAGCTGTGAGCCCATGCGGATAATGATATTAAAGCGTCCTGCTTCGTTTGCAGGGTTGATTTTGTTTGCGATTTTAATGATGTCATCAGCTGTGGCGTTTGGCCCCATTTTACAGCCGATAGGGTTTTTAACCCCACTTAGAAAATGCACATGCGCATCATCTAATCCTCTAGTGCGCTCGCCTATCCACAGCATGTGAGCCGAGCAGCAATAAGGCTCGCCACTAAGGCTATCAATGCGAGTAAGCGCCTCCTCATACGGCAGTAGCAGCGCCTCGTGCGAGGTGTAAAATGCTGTCTCTCTCAAAGTCGGGCTATTTTTAGTATTTATCCCGCAAGCCTCCATAAAAGCAAGAGCTTGTGAGATTTGCTCTGCTAAATGCTCGAACTTTTCAGTGCCTAAGCCAGCGTTTTTAACAAAGCCTAGGTTCCACTTGTGAACTTGTTCTAAATCAGCCAAACCGCCCCTAGCAAAGGCTCTAAGCAAGTTTAGCGTGGCTGCGCTTTGATGATAGGCTTCTAGCATGCGAGCAGGATCGGCTTTTCTAGCCTCTGCGCTAAAGACTGGACTATTTATGATATCGCCTCTATAGCTTGGCAAGGTTATGCCATTTATGGTTTCAGTATCACTGCTTCTAGGCTTGGCAAACTGCCCTGCTACTCGCCCTACTTTTACCACAGGACAGCCACCAGCAAAGGTTAGCACAATGGCCATTTGTAGCATGACTTTAAAGGTATCGCGAATAGAGTTTGCGCTGAAATTCGCAAAACTCTCAGCACAATCTCCACCTTGAAGCAAAAAGGCCTTACCTTCGCAAACCTGCGCTAGGCGGCTTTGAAGGCGTCTTGCCTCACCTGCAAATACAAGCGGCGGCAAGCTAGCAAGCTTATTTTCTACTTCTTTTAATTTAGCTTTGTCTTCGTATTCTGGCTGCTGGAGAATGTTTAGCTCTCTCCATGATTCTTTTGTCCATTTCATGTTTATTCCTTGATGTTTTTTTGCCGATTATAGCAGATTTTGCGTAATTTTAAGCCAAACTAGCGTAAATTATCTATTACTTGATTTTGGTAGCGGATTTGTTCTAGCTTGCTTTTTAGCTCTCTGTTTTCTTCATTTAGCACGCCTAGCTTGTCTCGCAAAGTGCCGATATCACGGCTAGTGTAGTAAATCTCATTTGCGATAAAAATCTTTGGCAAGGTAGCAATCATCACCAAAAACGCAATGCCAATAGCGATAAAAAGCGAGGTTTTGCTAAGGTTTTGCGCAGGGGTTTCATAAAGTGCGCTGATATCATCTCTAAAAGTGGTGATTTTTGGCTTGATTACGATTTTTTCATCTTTTGGCTCAGGTTTTGGCTCTATTTTTGGCTCTATTTTTGGCTCAGGTTTTGGCGCTAGATTTTGATTAGGAATTCTAGAATTCCTAGTATTTTGTTCGCTGTTTAGCTGTGGTTTTTGCGCTAGATTTTGAATTCTAGTTTTTTGCGTAAAATTTTGACTTGGAATTTTAGAATTTTGCGTGCTTTGTGGCTGACTGGCACTAGGAATTCTAGAATTCCTAGTATTTTGTTCGCTGTTTAGCTGTGGTTTTTGGCTAGGAATTTTAGAATTTTGCGCTAGATTTGGCTTTGGCTGCTGTTTTGGCTGCTGATTTAGAGCCCCAGCAGCACGGTTAAGGTCTATGCCGCCTGTGTTTTTGGGCTTTGGCTCCATTTTTATAGGCTCACGCTTTGCGGCTAGTTCATTTGCGATTTGTTCCAAGCTTTTTGGTTTTTGCATTTTTATCCTATTTAAACTCAAATATTCTCATCTTAGCACAGCTACTGCGTGGGTTGGCTCGCAGTTCATCTGCGCTTGGTGTGATGGGCTTTTTTGTGATGATTTTGCCTAGTGCGTGGCCACCGCCGCACTCGCAGCGCATGGCAGAGGGGTCGCACACACAGTCACTGCTCCACGCACGAAAGCTCTCTTTTATGATGCGATCTTCAAGCGAGTGAAAGTCGATGATAGCCACTCTTGCGCCACTTGGACGCAAGTCTTTTAGGGTGGAGAGCAGGCTTTTTAGCACGCCTAGTTCGTCATTTACCTCTATGCGCAGGGCTTGGAAAACCAGCTTTGCTATGCTTACATTTCGCCCTTTTATACGCTCACCTCCGATGATGTCTGCTAGCTCTTTTGCTGTATTTATGGGCGATTTTGCTCTAGAGGCGATGATTTTAGCAGCGATTTTGGCTGCCATTTTAAGCTCGCCAAACTCGCTAAAAATCTGCTCTAGCCTGCCCTCGCTATACTCGTTTACTATCTCTTTTGCGCTTTTTGGCGCAGTTTTATCCATTCGCATATCAAGGCTATTTGCACCAAGCCCAAAGCCACGCTCGCTACTATCAAGTTGAAGACTGCTAACGCCGATATCAGCTAGGATGCCTGAGATTCTCAAGCCTTTAATGCGCTTTATAATACTAGCAAAATTGCTTTTATAAAGCGTTATTTTGCCACTTTCTAGCTCAGCTTTAAAGCGTTTTTTACAAAAATCCAAAGCCTGCTCGTCTTGGTCGCAAGCGATGATTTTAAGGGCTTTGTAACGCTGCAGCAGTGCTGCGCTATGCCCACCAAATCCTAAGGTGCAATCAAGCAAAATAGGATTATTAATACTATCAAAATGGCTAAAGCCTTCTAAAACTTCATTTAGCAAAACTGGAATATGTGGCGAGTTCATAAAGCAAATAATAGCATAAATGAGGCGAATTTTTGCTATAATTTGCGAAATTGAAGGAAAAAAATGGATACAAATGAAGCAAAATCAGCCCTAAGCGTGCTTGGGCGTAGGCTTTTTTCTCTTGGGCTTATTAACTACGGCTCGTCTCTTTCTATGCGCTTTGATAGCGATAATTTCATCGTTAGCAAGCAAGATGCGCTTTTTGAGAGCGAGGAAGATTTTCTTTTGCTTTTAGGCAAAAAGGACTACCGCTGGAAAGAGGCTAGCAAACACGCACTTCTTCACCAAAATATCTACAAAAACATCATTAGCGCGCGCTTTGTTTGCTACTGCTCGCCTGCTTTTATCTGCGCTTATGCGCTGGGGCATACGGCTTTTGAGCCACAGGATTTAACAGGTGCTGAGCTAGTTGGTAACACATTTATCTATGATATCAAGCAGCTAGAAGACTGGCAAGACCGTGCCCCAAGCGAGATAGTGCGCTACTTCGTCCAAAATAACACAAACTTCGTGCTGCTAAAAAGTGGCGAGCTGTGCGTGTATGCTAAAAGCGCATCCGAGCTTTTAGCGCATATTAGCACCATAGAACACAGCGCAAAGCTACTAGCGCTTAAAAATATTTTCTAGGGAATTCTAAAAATTCTAGATGAGAATTCTGGAATTCCTTAGAAATTTATTCTAGAATTCGCTAGGGAATTCTAGAATTCCCTAGCACAAAATTTCTAGATAAATTCCGTGCGATCTACTTCACAGCCTTGGCTAGATCCCACATCGGCATAAAGATACCAAGTCCCATAAGAATAACCATACCAGCAATAAACACAAGCAAAATCGGCTCAATGTAGGTTGAGATATTATCAAGTATGTTGTTAAATCGCTCTTTATAATAGTCTGTGATTTTAGCTATCATCGCATCAATGTTACCAGAACGCTCGCCTGCTGTGATCATCTGCACTAGCATATTTTCATACAGCTCAGTGGCTGCTACTGCGCTTGATAGGCTATTACCACGGCTAACAGAGACTTTTACGCTCTCCAAACGCTCTCTTAAAAAGCTATTTTCTACATTTAAAAGCGAGGTATTAAGTGCGTCAATAACTGGAATTCCTGAGTGAACTAGCTCGCCAAAGACAAGATTAAAACGGCTCATAGTTGAGAAGAAAATAATATTACCTATCAAATATACTTTTAAAATATACTTATCAAAGCCGTATTTAAAGCGTGGGTTGCGGTAATAAATAAAAATAGTTATTAAAATAGCCGCAAGCACGCCTGCGCCTATAACAAAGCCGTAGTTACTAAGTGCCCACTCGATGTTTAGTAGAATTCTAGTTGGCAAAGGCAGCTCAGTGTTAAAGCTAGCAAAAACATCTCTAAACTTTGGTACTACAAGTAGCATTAGCAAGATAAAAGCTAGAATAATAGCGCAGATTACTACTATAGGATAGCGGATAGCTTTTTTAAACTTCTGGCGGTTATCATATACATCTTGGAGTATTTCTATAAGGTGACTTAAGGACTCAGCCAAGCGACCTGTTTGCTCGCCAAGGCTGATTAGCGCAATGCTTACATTGCCTACATCACGCTTAAACTGAATTATGCTATCGCTTATGTTCATACCAGCATTTAGATCATCTCTCATGCGACCAAAGATCTGCGCTACTCGCTTGTCCTTGGTGCTATTTACCACTTCATTTAGGCTATCGTGGATAGAGATACCAGCATTAGTCATAACAGCAAGCTGGCGCAAAGTAGCGATGTAGCTAAGCATTTTTATCTTTGGAGTAAAAAGTGCGGTTTTTATAGCATCTAGATCAAAAATATTCTTGCTCTCGCTAGCTTCTATTACTGTGCCACCACGCTTATTTACAGCTATTTGCTTAGCTTGGGCAAGGCTTTGGGCCTTTATAGTGTCGCTAAACACTCTACCTAGTTTTTTTTGCGTTACTTTATATGTTTTCATGATTTAGCCACCCTATAAACCTCTGGAATGCTAGTAATTCCCATAGCTGCCCTGCGGATACCATCTGTAAAAAAGTCCTTAAAGCCCTCGGCTAAAGCTGTGCTTGTAAGTTCTTCTTTTGTAGCGTTTTTAGCAATTAGCGATGAAATTTTATCACTAATTGGCAAAATCTCACTTATCATCTCTCTGCCTAAATAGCCAGTTTGAGAGCATTTCTCACAGCCCACTGGCGCATAAAAGGTAAAATCATCTGGAATTAGGTGTATGATGTGATCTAGCTGCATTGGTGTTAGCGTTATTTTTTGCTTACAGTGTGGGCAGAGTTTGCGAACTAGGCGCTGGGCTTCTACGCCTATTAGCGAGCCACTTACTAAATAAGGCTCTATCCCCATCTCCACCACGCGCGCTACAGCTGAAATAGCGTCATTTGTGTGAAGTGTAGAAAAAACAAGGTGCCCAGTTAGCGCTGCTTGAATAGCGATACGAAGGGTCTCTTGGTCACGGATCTCGCCTATCATAACGATATCAGGGTCTTGGCGAAGGATTGAGCGAAGAGAGCTTGCGAAGGTTAGACCTGCTTTTTCATTTACATGGACTTGCTGGATCATATCCATTTGATACTCTACCGGATCTTCTACGGTGATCATTTTTTTCTCTACGCTTTTTATATCATTTAGCGCAGCGTATAGAGTGGTCGTTTTACCAGAGCCTGTTGGGCCAGTTACTAGTATCATGCCATAAGGCGTGCGAGTAAGGCGAGAGAATTTTGCTAGATTATCTTCTAGCATGCCTAGTTCGCTAAGCTTGATGATAGCCTTTGATTTATCTAGAATTCTCATTACCACGCTCTCGCCGTGAATTACAGGTAGAGTTGAGATACGAAAGTCATAATCACGCCCTAAAACTTGAACGCTAAAGCGGCCATCTTGAGGCTTTCTGTGCTCTGCTATATCCAAGTTTGAAAGCATTTTTAGGCGGCTTACAAGCGGTGGATAAATGTCTTTGTCAAAGACAAAAATCTCGGCTAGCATACCATCAATACGACACCTAACAATACAGTTTTTCTCACTGCTTTCTATATGTATATCGCTAGCACGGTTTGAAATGGCGGTTTTTAGTATAGTTTCAATTAGGCGCAAAATACCAGAGCTCTCGCCGCCATCGTCTGTGCTAGTGCTGCTGATTTCTTGGCGGATTTGAGCTATTAGCGAGCTTACGCTTTCATTTAGCTCCATTTTGCTAAGCACTTTATCTAGCTTTGTGGTATCGCAGACTACTACTTTTAGAATTTTTCGGTTAAAGATATTTGCGATTTGATCTTGTACTTCTATATCAAAAAGATCCCTAAAAGCTACATAAACATTTACTTCATCTTCTTTTAAAGGTAAAGCTCCAAGGTGCTTTAGCTGTGCGCTAGGAATTTTTCTAGCAAGATTATAGTCAATAGAGCTTTCATCTAGTGAGCTATACTCAAACTTGAAGTGTTGCGCAAAATACTTTAAAAACCCTACTCTATCAAGCGCAAAATATCCGCAAACCTCATCGATATTTATACGACCTCTGCGGTATATAAGAGCTAGGACATTCATTATACCTTCGGTGTTTAGCCCGATTTTTTCTTCTAGTAAAGCTCTGGTGTTTGACTCATTTAGCTCTGCTTCAAAGCTTGCCATCACTGTTTCATCAAACTTGCCACTTTTTTGCAGAACTTGAATGATTGCTTTATTTATATCTATTATGCTTGCCATTTTTTACTCACTTAGTGGGATATTGCTTTGCATTTTTGTGATTAGGTTTTGAACCTCTTGTTTGTTGCTTACTTGGCTCAGGTAGGCTTCAAGCACTTTTAGAGCATCTTTTTTATTGCCTACATTATACTTTGATTTAGCAAAAATAAGCCAGCCATCAGCGTTGTTTTTGTCTAAATTATTTAGCTCAAATGCCCATTTGGCTGCGTTCTTATAGTCTTTTTTAGCATAATAATCTCTTGCTAAAGCAAGGGCATCTTTTGGGTCTTTGCTATTTTTAAAATGTTCTTCTATGCTCTCTAAGCTTGGCTTTATTGGTGTTGAACTGATTGTTATATTATTTTTACTGCTTTTATTATTATAGTCTGGCTGTATTTCTGTGCTTTTTATATTTATGGCTGGCGTGCTATTTGTAGGGTCATATTCTGGTTCTTCAATTTGCGTTCTATATAAAGGCTCTTTTGATATAGCACTTTCTGGCACTTCATTAAAATACCCGCTTAGATCAATTTCAGCTAGCATTGCCTCTTCTTCTTTTATTTTTGCTCTAGCTTTTTCTTTTAGGGCTTGCTTTTGGGCTTTTTTGATATCTTCTTCATTATCTTCTATTTGCTTGTCTGGCTTGGCATTTGTATATTCTTGCTCTTCTTTTTTATTTTGTTCGTTTTTTGCTAGTTCTATACTAGAATTTTTTGTAGCATCATCAAAAGAATAAAAAATAGCAGTAGCTAAAAGCAAAGTAGCAAACAAACAAACAAGCAAATACTTTAGCAGTCGTTTTGCTTGTCTTTTTGCGTATAATTTTTCTAGTTTTGCAACTTCTATAGTATCAAGCATTTAACATTCCTGTATCAATAGCTGCCATATCTATAACCTTTGATATAGCACTACGGGCTTTACTCGGGCTGCGTTCTTCGTAATACTCTAGTATCTCAAAAAACTTATAAAGTAGCTTATTTAAAAGGCGCAGATTGCCACTGCAGTACTTCCAAAGGTTTTTTAGATTTGCCTTGCTAAATATAGCAAAAGTACTTTCAAAGCCGTGATAAGCAAGCTTTTTTTCTATATACATTTTTGTCTCATCCAAGCTACAAGGCTCAAACTCCACGACCTCCCAAATGCGTGTTTTAAAATAGTCTTTTGCTAGCACATCTTCTTTTACTGTTTTATGAACGGTAAAAACTATCTTAAAATACCTAGTATCAGCCATAAGACGAATTTTTTCAATTAGTTCTTTTGGGTAGAGCTGAGATTCATCTAGCATTAGCAAAATCTGGCGTAAAGGCGTGCCACTCATAGCATCAGTTTTTACATTTGCTCTAAAATACGCTAAAAGCTCATCTACATTAGCAAGCAGAGAAATATTTATGCTCTCACAAATTGCCTTTACGAAATCGCTTTCTTTAAAAAAAGGCTGCGGAAAGAGTAAAATTTCTCTATCATCTTTTAAATCAGAGTAAATTTTATGTAATAAAAAGGTCTTTCCACTACCTGGCTTACCAAAAAATAAAATAATTTTTAATGGTTTATCAAGCGCAGAACAAATCTTACGATATGCTATTACGCTTTTATCAAGCTTAACATAATCATGTTCGTTTATGCTATCAAGAAAAATATCTTTTATCTTGGTATATGGATTTTGCATTAAAATAATCCGTCGCTAAATCCAAGACTTTTTAAAGAGTCTTTTAGATTATTGCCCTCATCAATATCAACTATGCGTGGAGTGATGATGAAAACTAACTCTGTATTTCTAAGAATCTTTTTTTCACTTTTAAATAAATATCCTAGCACTGGGATATTGCCTAAACCTGGGACTTTTGTAGTTCCATCGCCACTTTCTTGACTGATTAGTCCACCTAGAACTACAGTATCGCCGCTGTTTATATGAACTACACTTGAGAGCTTTTTTTGCATAGTATCAGGAGCGATAGTTCTTGGGGTATTTTGCCTAATATTGTCTTCTTTGTATTTGAAGGTATTTAGGCTAGGGTTTATACGAAGCATGATTTTGCCATCATCGCTGACCTCAGGCAAAAGATTAAGTAGAATTCCTATAAAAGTAGAATATTGCTTGATGTCTACATTTTCAGTTTTTGTCTCTGTGCCTATTATGGTGTTTGTGATTTGATAATTTATATTATCACCTACTGAGATTAGGGCTTGTTGGTTATTCATTGTCATTATTTTTGGACTTGAGACTACGCGGGTTGTGCCTGTGGTATCAAGGAAGTTTATCACGCCTTCAAGGTTTATATTTACAGCACCTTGTAGAATGAAACCACCACGAATTGGATTCATACTAGGTGTAACTATATCCCAAGCTGTGTGTGTATCGTTCCAGCGACCAAAGGTAAATTGGCTTGGAGTTGCTGGATTGCCACCTAAGTAGCTATTAAAAGATAGATCAAACTTTGACCAATCCACGCCTCTTTGATACTCGTTATTTAGATCAACTGAGACTATGCGGACATCTATCATTACTTGTTTTTTAAGGCTTTTGTTTAGCTTAGAGATATACTCTTGAACCCTTTCAAGCTGTGCTTTTGTGCCTGTTACACTAACAAGTCCGGCATTTGGGTTTACTACTGGCAGTGGTGCCTTAAAGCCTTCTTTGCCATTATTCATAATAGCTTCAATTTCACCAGCCATTCTCTCCCAAAAATCAAATTTTTCAGTAGTTTCAATGATATTTTCTTGATTTTTGGTATCTGTATTTGTGTTTGTGTTTGTAGTGTCATCTAGCTGGATTGGGGCTGAGTCAGCTGAGGCTTTTACTACTGCTCTTCCTTCTCTAATAGAGGTTATATAATCAACCTTAAATATCCTAGTATCCACAGATGATATGTTAAGAATATTTTTTCTAAATGAATATATCAAATCATTTTGAGATAATAAAATATTAAAGATTTCATGTAAAGTTAAACCCTTAATATTTAGGCTTGAGACAGTGCTTGAAAGCGTTTGTGTGGCGTCTTTATCTCCAGCTTTTATCACTACGCTAAAACCACACTCGCCAGAGAGCTGATCTAGAATTTCTTTAATGCTAATTGTCTCAATTGTAGTTATACTAAGAGCTCTATTATTACAATTACTAGCTTCTAAGCTAGAAGCAAAAGCAAAGCACAAAGCTAAAGCTAAAAATATTTTATTTAATTTCCAAACCATCTATTTTTCCTTTTTTTAGTTTTTTAGTAAAGATATTTCCGTCTTTTTCTTGTAAAAGAACGCTATCTGTTTTGATATCTACGATTTTCGTAGTGCCGATGTTATCACCCTTGCTTAGCCAGTTTTCTCCAACTTTGATTTTAGAACCTATTAGCACTTTTATGGCATTTTCACTAGAACCACCTAATGCTGGCAAATCTTGCTTGCTTACTTTATCGTATTCAAATGGGTCTTGAATATTTTCTAGAATTGCCTTATCTAGAATTCTCACGCTTTGCATTTTTTTTATTTTATCTTCTACAAGACTAGAGACTTTACTGCTAGAGTTTTTGTCATTTACCACTACTACATCGGCTATGCTTTGAGCTAGAGCTAGCACGCCAAAAAACATCGTGTAAAGTAAATATCTAATCATTTTTAAATCCCCAAGTAATGATATTTAAAACACAATTTAAAGAACCATTTTGTCCTTTTATATCAAAGTAACTTATATCGCTGATTTCTTTTGTGCTTTCTAGCATATATATGTATTTAAGAGCATTCTCAAATCTTTTTGCATTAAAGCTTACATTTAAATCATACATAGCATCTAGCTTATTTGGAAGAATTTCTTTTGTGTTATTTATGATTTTTGTGATTTGAACACTGCTTCCTATAGCTTTGTTTGAGACTTCGTTTATGTGAGTTGGTAGCTCAGAGCTATTAAAAAACGCCTTAGCAAACTTGGCTGTATTGCTAACATAAATTTTTTTTTGGCTTTCTAGCTCACTTATTTTGCCTACATTTTGGTTTAGAGCTTTTTCCATATTAGAGATAGCAGTTTTTATCGTCTCTATGCTTGTGGTTTTTGCTAATTCTTGTCTAGTTTTATCAAGATCAGATGAAAAACTCTGCTTTAAGCTCTCACACATTGGAGCCAAAACAAAAGCAAGAAAATACAAAATCACAGCAAAAGCTGCTACAAAATATAAGGTTTTATTCTTGCCTACAAAATAATCATCTAGTTTTTGTAACTGTTCTTGCATATCTATTTTCATTTTATAAATCCTACCGTGATGTTGCTTTCAAACAAAGCACTATTTGTGTTTTGCACAGAAATTCGTTCAGTAGTTACCCTAAACTTACTTGATTTATCTATTTTTTCTATCAAAGCTGTGATTTTATTATCATCATCGCTTATTATGTGTATATTTGCTTCATTGTTTTTAAAGTTTATATGCGTAGTTTTTACCTTTACATCGCTGATTAAAGCACTAATATCACTTAAAAACTCAGCCTTTGATCTATAATTAAACTTCTTATCTTGGCTTTCATCTAAAAGTTTTTTGCTAGTTGCTATGCTAGCTTCTAGTTCATTAATTTGCTTTTTTTGGTTATCTACTTGTTCTTTTTTGCTTTTATAATCAGGCTCAAGGATAGATAGTTCTTTTTTTATGTCTTGTAATTTTGACTCTTCAAAATGATTTATACCAAAATAATAAAGCGCCGAACCAAGCTCATAAATAGGAGTAATAAGCCCTAACACACAAGCGATAGCCACCACAGCCAAAAACTGACCCCCATCACGCTTTAAAAAAGCCGGTGGACGAGAAAATGCTGTGAAGTTTAAGCTATCATCTAAAATATATTTAGCATAATAATACCTTATAGTATTCATGCAGCTTGCATCAAGGTCGCCTGCTTCAAATTTTTTATTAAAGTCAAAATCTATGGTTTCTATAGATAGTTTTTGATTTATTAGATTTGCTAGACCTGGAATTTCGCCTATGCTAGAGCCTATAAAAACCTTGCTTATACCAGCATTTGCTAGGCTTGCTGTGCTATTAAATATATCTGAGATGTAAAATGCCATATCATCAAGCACGCTAAAAAACGCACCATTTACACCTTCGTTTTTAAGCGAGTTTAAAAAGTCTTTTAGTTCTATATTAGCACCGGTATTATTTTTGTATTGTTCGCAAAGATTAGTTAGACTATACCTACCAAAACCACGAGTAAAGCCAAACATGCCCTTGTTATAAAGTGCCAAAAAAGCATCATCATTATCTAAAAATAAAAAGCAGTGTGTTTCATTAGCATTTAAAACCCTAGCTTCATAAAGCCCTTCAAACAAAAATGGATCAGGGATGATTTTATCAATATATTTTAGTTCTGAGACAACATCTTGCAAGCCTTGACTCAAAACTTCATAATTTAGCGCATAGCTCTCATAACTATTTTCGCCTACAATGCGTGATTTTACGATATATTCTGTCTCATCATTTAAGCCTAGATTTTTTCTAGTTTGAACTACTATATCATTTTGTAGCTCTTCACCATTTAGCATGCTTTGAACACGAGTATTTTGTATATCTTTTAGCTTTATACTAACGATTCTAGTAGCATCTTTATTTACTTTTTGTAAAGATAATACTTTTAAGCTATTTTCTTCAAAGCAGTAGGCCAAAGATTTTGCTACATCTATACTTACAATACTAGTAGTGCCAGCATTTTTGTTAAACAAGCCAGATAAATCCACTACATTCCCTTCATATAAGAATTTATTTACTAAGAATTTATTTACAAACTTAAAAAAATGCGATTTTACTACTTTTAAATTATTTTGTCAAGACTTAATCAATAAATTTTATTAACTTTTTGTTATCTTTTAGCCAGTTTTTCTCCACTACTACTTCGAGCCCTAAATACACCTTTTGCCCACTTAGTGCTGAGATTAGCTTTCTAGCACGAATTCCTATATTTTTAAGCGCTGAGATAAAAATACCCTTGTGGCTAGTATTATCTGTAATGATAAGAGCTTCTATCCGCAGCATATCGCCTTCGCTTACATTTTTTACTCTAACTTCTGCGCTATAAGGCAGCTCCTCACTCACACACTCAAATATCGCTTCTAAAATAAATTCTCTATAAATATCCTTTGCCATAGCATCGCTTAGATTTTCGCTATCATAGTAGTGTGGGGCTTCGGGCAAGATTTTTGAAATCTCGCTTAAAAGCTCTCTTTTAAAAACTGCTTTTTTGGTGCTAACTGGCACTATTGCGCTAAAATGTTCGCTATATTTAGCATACTCTCTAAGCTTGGCAAATAGCTGTTCTTTTTTTGCTAAGTCAATTTTAGTGATTGCTACTACATGTGGCAAAGAGCTATTCATCTCTAAAAACTTCTCATACACGCTAGTATCATCAAAAACACTAGCGCAAAACAAAATAGCATCACTGCCCTGGGAGGCTAAAAGCGCACGCTCATTTAGAATTTTATTCATAGCTTTTTGGCTATCATTTAGTCCTGGAGTATCAGTAAAAATTAGCTGATTGTCCCCATCCATCACTATAGCTTTTAAAAGCCTTCTAGTAGCATTTTGCTTGTGAGATACCATAGCGATTTTGGTATTTAGTAGGTAGTTTATAAGGCTTGATTTTCCAGCGTTTGTACGACCTAAAACTGCGATAAATCCAGATTTTGGCATTTTACATCTCATGAAGTAGCTTGCCAGCAGCGTTGTAGCGAATGGTAGCGTCTTTTTGGAGCAAAACAGCGATTTTTTGCTTGATTTCTCTTACCATTTGCTCAAAAACCCTTTGCCCTACGCTTTCTTTGCTATCTAGCACTACTATTATTTGACCCTTTTTTTCACTAACCTTGACATCATAAAGCAGTGGTTCATAAATGAGTAAAATATCTTCTTTTATTGTTTTTGTGATGTCTTGCGGCACTACTTCTATAGCCTCGCCAGCTAGCAAAAACGCACAAAACAAAGAGCTAAAAAAGAGCTTTTTTAACATAAATTTTCCTTGATATTTATAAAAAAACACGCAATTTTATTTCAATACGCCTTAAAAAGCACTAAAATCAAGCAATTTTAAGCTTATTTAGTTATTATTCGCTCTCTTAAACTAAGATAAAAAAGGACAAAAATGAGCTATGATGAACTAGAACTAGAAGCGCTAATTCAAGAAAATCTTGAAAACTGCAAGGATTTTGACAATCTTGATGATGAGGAACTCTACACGCTTGTAGAGAGTGTGCGTGAGTACACAGATGGCGATATAGAAGAAGCCTACGAACAGCTAAATCAATACTCGCCGATATCTCGCAAGCGTCTAGCTGATATTTATCCAGATATTTTCTTAAACAAATGAAAAAGCTTTTTTTAGCATTTTTTGCTTGTTTTAGCCTGCTTTTTGGCAAAGAGCTTTCTTTTGCGCAAATTGGCAATGGAGAGGCTTTCGTTCTAATCTCACCTAATCAAAAAGCCAAAAAGCTAGTAATAGCAGGTAAAGAGCGAAGCTGGATAAAGCATCCTAGCAAGGCTGGGTATAAGTTTGCTATTATCTCAGCCAAATACGCTAGCAGTGGCGAAATAATAGTAAATAACGGCGATGAGAAGCTGGTTTTTAGCATAAAAACTCTGCCTTATAAAAAAGAGCAAATCACAGTAAATCAAAGTCGTGTAACCCCACCAAAAAGCGTCCAAAAGCGCATAAAAAAAGAACGAGATGAAGCGAACAAAATTTATGCTACTTTTACCCCAGAGCTTTTTATCTCAAAGCCTTTTAAAGTGCCACTAAATAGTAAAATAACAAGCCCTTATGGCGGTGCTAGAATGTTTAATGGTAGCTTAAAAAGCTTTCATAGCGGCACTGATTTTAGAGCTGCTGTGGGCGTGCAAATCCCAGTTAGCAACGATGGTATCGTGCGCATCGCAAAAGACCGCTACTACGCAGGCGGCAGCGTGGTTATAGACCACGGCTCTGGCATCTACACGCAGTATTATCATCTAAGCCGCGTGGATGTCAAAGTAGGCGATAGAGTAAGCCAAGGGCAGATCGTAGGACTTAGCGGTGCTACTGGCAGAGTAAGCGGCCCGCACTTGCATTTTGGGGTATTTGCTGGTGGAACGCAGGTAAATCCTATGAGCTTTATTAAGGAATTTAACGAAAAACTTTTTTGAATATTTTACTCTAGGAATTCTAGAATTCCTAGAGTTTAATTATAAAAATTGTATTAGGAATTCTAGAATTCCTAGAATAATTTCAAAATCAAAAACCTAGGAATTCTAAAATTGTTAAACTAGAATTCCTAAGGCTAAATTTAGAATTCCTAAGATAAAAAATACCCCTAACCCCTAAAGAATATAGGAATTCTAGAATTCCCAAAAAGCTTACGCATAAAATCTAGAATTCCTGAAGTAATTTCAAAATAAAAACTAGAATTCCTAGAGTTTAATTATAAAAATTTTATTAGGAATTCTAGAATTCCTATATTAAAAAACAGCAAAAATCTAGAATTCCTAAGATAAAAAAATACCCCTAACCCCCAAAAGAATATAGGAATTCTAGAATTCCTAGAAGTATTTATCTAATTTTTTTTATACTTTTTTTGCCAAGTTTAAAGATTGCTGAGCCTTTGCCTTGGCTTAAAATATCAGCGTCAAAAATCTCATCAGCCACGCTTTTTGCCCAGTTTATATCAAAGTCCTTGCCGTGTTCGTTAGCACTGGTGCTATACGCCCAGCCACCATCAAAGCTAGCCAAAAACTTAGCATGCCTAGCATCTTTTACGCAGCGCAGACAAAGCCCATTTGGATAGATAAAGCTCGTTTTTTTAGCCCTACGCACAAGGGCTTTGTGCGCCTGTGGTACCCTAGCAAAACCCTTTAAAACGCACAAACTAGCCACCGTTATCACACAAGGCTTGTCCTTAGCTCTGCCTTTTAGCACATTAAGCCTTGCTTTATCTTGGCTTAAAAGCCCTGCTGTAGTATCGCTCTGGGCTAGATATATCATTTTAGAAAGTATTCTATTTGCGTTACTACTCGCACTCTTTTTTTGTCCTCTAAACCACCGCTAGCATTTTCTATGCTAAAAACTCCTTGGCTAGCATTTTTTATTTTGCCAACCTGACTATTTGAGTCCTTGGCAAACTTAACTGCTACTTCTCTTGCGTTTTTGGTAGCTTCTTCTATCATCGCAGGTTTAATTTCATTAAGGGCAGTAAACTCATAGTTTATTTTATTGTCAAAATCTTGCTGTATCGCAATGCCAGAGCTAATAAGAGTCTGGCTGTCTTTAAAAGCTGCTTGAAGCTCTTTTATCTTGCTTGTTCGCACTAGCGTCGTAGCCGTGGCAATGAAGGTGTAGCTAATGCGACTTTTATCACTATACATATCTAAACTTGTATTAGTAATAGAGGCTGGAAGCACGCTAAAATCATCACTGCTTAGCCCGTGAGCCAGCAAAAACTCGGTGATTACAGCATTTTTTGTGTTAATTTCGCTTTGTAAAGCGGCTAGTTCGTTGCTGCCAAGCGAGTAGCTCATACGCCAAATAGCAAGGTTTGCATCCACCTCACGCTGGGCCAGTCCACGCACTAGCACGCTAGCTTTTGGCTGCGTGGCTACGATAGCGCTAAAGCCCAAAATAACAGCAGCGATAACAATAGCAATGCTAAGAAAAAAATAATTTTTTACCATTTTGTTTTCCTTAAAAATTAGGCATTTTTTACATTAGTGTTTATTATATAAAAGCTAACCGCAAAACTAAGCAAACTGTCTTTTGAATGCTTAAATTATCATAATTTATCCATAAAAGACAAGCCTTAGCCCAAATATTCTTGTAGGCTTTTTACCTCTTTTGCACTCTCAATGCTAGCAATAGCATTTGCTGAAATCATAGCCGTGCGCATATTTGTAAAGTAAGGCACACCAGCTTTTAGCACCGCTTGGCGGATAGCAGCAGCATCGCCTTGCTTGCTTTTATGGCCGCTAGTATTTATTGCTAGGGCGATTTCGCCGTTTCTTATGCTATCTTCTATATTTGGGCGACCCTCGCTGATTTTAAAGACCATTTGCGCCTTAACTCCCCTGCTTTCAAAATGGCGGAAAGTCCCACCAGTAGCTAGTATTTCAAAGCCTAGCTCGCTAAATTTCTTTGCCAAAACCGCACCTTGTTCTTTATCGTGATCAGCTAGGCTGATAAATACCTTACCAGAGCTTGGCAGAGCGTTTTTAGCAGCTTCTTGGCTTTTTACAAAGCTTGCTTCAAAAGAGCTGCTAATTCCCATAACCTCGCCGGTGCTTTTCATCTCAGGGCTTAGTAGCACATCAGCGCCTGGCATTTTGTTAAATGGAAATACACTTTCTTTCACGCAAATATGGCTTTTTGTATTTGCTTTGTAAATACCATTTTGTTCGGTTACCACGCCAAATTTATCGTAGAATTTAAGAGCCTCTAGTAAATCGCCTTGATACATCACGCGCGTTGCTACTTTTGCTAGCGGCATACCAGTAGCCTTGCTTACAAAAGGCACGGTGCGACTAGCTCTTGGATTTACTTCTATTATATATAGCTCGTTTTCGTATATCGCCCACTGGATATTCATTAGCCCCACCACACCAAGGCTTAGTGCGATATCTTTGGTAGCACGCTCCACTTTTTCTATCATCTCAGGGCTTAGCGAGAGTGGTGGCAAAATACTTGCGCTATCACCTGAGTGGATTCCAGCCTCTTCTATGTGTTCCATAATTGCGCCTATATATACATTTTTGCTATCACTTATAGCATCCACATCAAGTTCAGTTGCGTCTTGTAAAAACTTATCAAGCAGCACCGGCGAGCTACCACTTACCTTTACAGCCTCGCTCATGTAAGCTTCTAGTTCGCTTTGGTTTGCTACTATTCTCATAGCCCTGCCACCAAGCACATAGCTAGGGCGCACTAGCACTGGATAGCCGATTTTCTCAGCCTTAGAAATAGCCTCAGCCTCGCTTGTAGCTGTGTCGTTTTTAGGCTGTTTTATGCCAAGCTTGCTTATAAACTCGCTAAATTTCTTTCTATCTTCTGCGATGTCTATTATGCGAGCACTGGTGCCTATGATTTTTGCGCCTACCATGCTTAGTTTTTTAGAGTATTTTAGTGGAGTTTGACCGCCAAAGTGTACTATCACGCCATCTGGTTTTTCGTGTTCTATTAGCGTGCGCAAATGCTCAAAAGAAATCGGCTCAAAGTATAGTTTATCACTAGTATCATAGTCTGTGCTTACAGTTTCTGGGTTACAGTTATACATTATGCTCTGGACACCCATGTCTTTTAGCGCAAAACTAGCATGAACACAACAATAATCAAACTCTATGCCCTGCCCTATGCGGTTTGGGCCACCGCCGATTATTAGCACTTTTTTGCGCTCAAATTGTGGTAAAAGAGCTTTTTCTAGGCTTTGGAATTCTTTGATGCCTTGACTATTATCCACAGCATTATCCACGCCTACACTGCTGTATAGATACGGCGTGAGCGCAGGAAACTCACCAGCACAAGTATCTACCTCGTGATACTGCGCTACTATGCCAAGACGAGTTCTAGCGTAGAATATATCATTTTCACTAAGCCCAAGATCATCATTTTTATTTATAAAATACGCTATCATTTTATCGCTAAAGCCCATGATTTTTGCTTTGCGAAGTAACTCTGCGTCATTTAAAATATCCATATTTAGATTTTTTTCAAAATCTACAATCTCTTTAATCTCATTTAAAAACCAAGGATCAATATGACAAAGGCTATAAACCTCATCTATGCCCATCCCAGCTCTAAAAGCCTGCGCTATATAGAGAATTCTTTTTTCATGCCCATTTCTAAGTCCAATGCTTAGCTCTTCATCGCTTAAACTTAGCTCATTAAAGCCATAATAGTCTTTCTCTAAGCTACAAAGTGCTTTTTGAACGCTTTCTTTAAAGGTTGCACCTATTGCCATTACCTCACCCACGCTTTTCATCGCTGTGCCAAGATATGGATTTGCCCCAGGGAATTTCTCAAAAGTAAACCTAGGAATTTTAGTAACAATATAATCAATCACCGGCTCAAAGCTAGCTGGAGTGCCTGTGATATCGTTTTTTATCTCATCTAGGCTGTATCCTACTGCTAGCATGGTAGCTACTTTTGCGATAGGATAGCCAGTAGCCTTGCTAGCCAGAGCAGAGCTGCGGCTAACGCGTGGATTCATCTCTATTACAGTCATGCGGCCTGTTTTTGGATTTATTGCAAACTGTACATTAGACCCACCAGTATCCACGCCTATTTCTCTTAAAATAGCAAAAGAAGCATCACGCATTCTTTGGTATTCTTTATCAGTTAGTGTTAGGGCTGGGGCAACTGTGATACTATCTCCTGTATGAATTCCCATAGGATCAAAGTTTTCTATAGAACAGACAATGATGCAGTTATCTTTGTGATCTCTGATAACCTCCATTTCATATTCTTTCCAGCCTAGCAAGCTCTCTTCAATGAGAATTTCATTTATAGGACTTGCTTCTATTCCAATCTCAGCTAGACTTCTAAACTCGTCCATGTTATACGCTACGCCGCTACCTGCACCACCAAGAGTGTAGCTAGCCCTGATTATAAGTGGAAAGCCTATTTCATCAGCTGCTCCAAGGGCTTCTTCAAGGCTATGGGCGTAGGCTGATTTTGGCAGATCCATACCGATTTTTTGCATAGCTTTTTTAAACTCTACTCTATCTTCGCCTTTTTTGATGGCTTCTGGGTTTGCACCGATAAACTTCACATCGCCCAAAAGCCCTTTTTCGTATAATTCCATAGCAACATTAAGTGCCACTTGTCCACCCATAGTAGGTAAAATAGCATCCACTCGCTCTTTTTTTATAATGCGAGAAATAGCATCAGCAGTAATAGGCTCTATATAAGTAGCATCAGCAAAGTCTGGGTCAGTCATGATTGTAGCTGGATTTGAGTTTATAAGAACTACTCTATATCCTAGTTCTTTTAGCGTTTTAGCAGCCTGCGTACCACTATAATCAAACTCGCAAGCCTGACCGATTACAATAGGTCCTGAGCCTATTAACAAAATGCTTTTTATATCTTCTCTTTTTGCCATTTTTTATCCTTTTGTGATTACATAAAGATACGATGGGATTTTGACATCCGCCGCCGGTTCTACCACTGCTGTTATGTAAATAGTCTCGTCTATTAGCTCAACTACCTTGCCCACTGCAATTCCTCCAAAAAATATCCCATCTAATCCGCTAGTATAAACCTCATCACCTACTTGTGGTGTTAGCCATTTTGCTATATATTTTACTTCTATATTTTTTCCATTACCCTTAGCGATTCCTGGGATTTTTTCCTCGCCGATATAGACCGCAAACATGCTCTTTTGGTCGTTTTGTAATACAGCCAAAGGGCGGTCATTTTGATTTATTACAATTCCAGCTGTTTTGCCATCACTTAAAAGTCCATAGATTTTATTGCTATCAAATTCCTTAAAATCTAGCCAAATCTTGCTATGGTCGCCAATTTGTGCATAGCTCAGGGCTCGCACTTTTCTAGATTCTGGCACAAAGCTTGAGTTAATATCCCTCATAACCTGGGAGAGTTCATAGCTAAAAGCTTCGCTAAGTGCGGCTTTTTCTTGTAGCTTTTCATTTTGCTCTTTTAGTTCTTTTATAAGCCTAACTTGAGCAAAATGCTCATCAAAGCTATCTTTAACAAAACTAGCAATAGAATAAATCTGCCCAACTACAAGATTTGTAGCATCTATAAAATATTTTTTTAAACTATCACTAGCATAAAATGAAATTAAAACAATATATCCAATTACTAAAAAAAACTTTAACTTACTCTTCATTTGTTAGTGTTTGTAAAAGCACAATCTCTTCTAGTGCCTTGCCTGTGCCCTTTGCTACCGCTAGTAGTGGTTCGTCTGCTACATATACTGGTAGTTTTACAGCATCTGAGATGTATTTATCTAGCCCACGAATGAGTGCTCCACCACCAGTTAGCACTACGCCGCTTTTAAATATATCGCCAACGATATCAGGTGTCATACGCTCAAGGACAAATTTTAACGCATCTACTATTTCTTTTAATGGCTCTTCCATAGCCTCTCTTGCATCCTCGCTAGTTAGTTCTATGCTACTTAGTAGGCGTGTGATTTGATCGCGACCTTTTACATTCATAGTTAGTTCTTTTGGTAGCTGGACTGCACAACCAATTTTTATTTTTATATCCTCTCCTGTGCGCTCGCCGATTACTAGATTGTGTTTTTCACGCACATAGTTTACTATTGTTTCATTTATCTTATCGCCAGCTACACGGATTGATTTTGAGATTACTAGACCGCCTAGGCTAACTACGCCTATTTCAGTAGTTCCACCACCGATGTCTACTACAAGACTGCCTTGTGGCTCCATTACTGGCAGATTTGCACCAATTGCTGCTGCCATAGGCTCTTCTATCAAAAACACCTCTCTAGCACCAGCTGAGAGAGCACTTTCTCTAACAGCCTTTCTTTCAACCTGAGTTAAGCCATAAGGCACTGAGATGATGATTCTAGGACGCAAAAAGCTTTTGCGGCGGTGAGTTTTTTCTATAAAATATCTTATCATTTTCTCAGTCATATCAAAATCAGCTATCACGCCATCTCTCATAGGGCGGATTGCCTCTATGCCACTGTGAGTTTTACCAACCATTTCTTTTGCTTCTCTACCCACAGCTAAGATTTTTTGCTGACCGTATTTGCCACGCTCTACTGCTACTACGCTAGGTTCATTTATTACTATACCTTTATCTTTTACTAGCACCAAGGTATTTGCAGTTCCAAGGTCTATTGCCATGTCGCTAGAAAACAGCCCCACCAAACTATCTAAAAACATTTTTTCTCCTTGAATTTTGTTAATTATATATAGGGAATTCTAGAATTCCTACTAGAATTCCTAAAAGTTTATTTGACCTTTATTAGCATTTATAGGGAATTCTAGAATTCCTAAAAGTTTATTTGACCTTTATTAGCAAAGGTTCAGCCTTTTTATCCACTACATCTTTTGAGATGTGAACCTCATATCCATTAAGCTCAGGCAAATCAAACATTATATCAGTCATCATCTCTTCCATAATCGAGCGAAGTCCACGAGCTCCGGTTTTGCGCTTGATAGCTAGATTTGCTACCTCACGCACAGCCTCATCATCAAACATCAGCTTCGCTCCATCCATAGCAAAGAGCTTTTCATATTGACGAAGTAGAGCATTTTTTGGCTCGGTTAGGATACGCACCATATCATCAGTAGTGATTTCATTTAGCGTAGTTATGCTATGAAGCCTGCCGATTAGCTCAGGGATAAGTCCAAAATGAACCAAATCATCAGGTTCTACAAGCGAAACAGCATTTTGCCTTTCTTTTTTGCCACGGCGATTTTGATTAAAGCCAAGGACATTTTTGCCCACTCTGCGCTCAATTATTTCATTTAGCCCATCAAAAGCCCCACCACAAACAAACAAAATATTTGTAGTATCAATTTGTACAAACTCTTGATTTGGGTGCTTTCTGCCACCATTTGGCGGGATATTTACGCTGCTACCCTCTATGATTTTAAGCAAGGCTTGCTGCACGCCCTCTCCACTTACATCACGAGTGATAGAGCGGTTTTCGCCCATTCTAGCGATTTTATCTATCTCATCAACAAAAACTATACCTTGTTCGGCTTTTTTGATATCGCAGCCTGCTGCTTGATAAAGCTTGGTTAGTATGTTTTCGACATCTTCGCCTACATATCCAGCCTCAGTTAGACTTGTAGCATCACAGATTGCAATAGGCACATGTAAAAATCTAGCCAAAGTCTGCGCCATTAGCGTTTTGCCAGAACCAGTTGGGCCTATTAGCAGTATATTTGACTTTGCTAGTTCGGTATCATCATCGCTTTGTTTGAAAATTCTTTTATAGTGATTATACACGCCCACGCTAAAGACTTTTTTAGCTCTTTCTTGCCCGATTACATAGTTATCAAGCACGGCTTTTAGCCCCTTTGGTGTGATAGTATCAAAAGCTACGCAATCTTCGCTAGTTTCTACTTTTTTCTCATCGCCATGAAAGGCGCTAAAAGCAGCATTTGCGCAGTATTCGCAGATAAAGGCACTATCATCATTATTTGTAAGCAATTTTCTTTCGCTACTTTCAAAATTCCCACAAAAACTACATTTTCTCATTGTTTTCCTTTATGCATAGGAATTCCCCTAGTAGTATTTAGTATAAACTCAGCCATTTTTCTTACTTGCTCGCAGTCATGATTTGTTAGCTGTGCTGCGATTTCTTTTATATCATGGGCTTTTTGCAGCTTGCGAAATGCACTGTGAATCTCATCGATTACTTCTTTATTAAATCTACGCCTTAGCCCCACTACATTTAGCCCACGGATATAGGCTCTATTTCCCTCAGCTAGGCAAAAAGGCACTATATCTTGGCTCACGCCACTAGCACCTGCTATCATGCAGCCCTCGCCTATACGCACGAACTGATGAATAGGCGTAAGCCCACCAACAACGGTAAAATCGCCTATTTCTACATGCCCAGCCAAAGTTGCGTTATTTGCAAAAATTATATTATTTCCCACTTTACAATCATGGGCTATATGGCAATACGCCATTATAAAAGCATTATCGCCGATTTTCGTGCTACCATCGCAGTGTTCGTTTTTAAAAGTGCCTGAGTTAATAGTAGCAAACTCTCTTATAACAGAGTTTTTGCCGATTATCACGCTCTCAGCCCCACTTGGTTTGTGCCCTATATCCTGACAGCCTTCGCCTATTATAGCGTAGCTATAGATTTTGGAATTTTCACCGATTTTGGTATTTCCTACAAGCTTTGCGCCTGATTTTACCACGCAGTTATCCCCTAGCTCAACACCAGAGCCCACATAAGCAAAAGGCTCTATAACTACGCCAGAGCCTAGCTTTGCGCCCTTTTCTACTATTGCTTTATCGCTTATCATTATTTATCCACCAGCATCGCACTTAGTTTGCTTTCACAGCATAGTTTGCCATCTACATAAGCCTTTGCGCTCATCACCCACATAGAACCACGGTGCTTTAGCACTTCTATTTCATAGTCTAAGCGATCTCCTGGACGCACCGGAGAGCGAAACTTTGTCTCATCAATGCTAGTAAAATATACAACTTTAGTGCTTATATCCATGCCTTCATTGCTTTTAAAAGCTAGCACGCCACCAGCTTGCGCAAGACCTTCAATAATCATCACGCCCGGATATATGGGATGCCCTGGAAAATGCCCCTGGAAAATCTGTTCGCCTATGGTGATATTTTTGTAAGCCTTAATACTTTTGCCAGCGTCAATTTCAGTTACTCTATCAATGAGCAAAAAAGGAAATCTATGTGGCAAAATTTCTTGAATTTGCATAACATCTAGCATTATTTGTCCTTAAAAAATCTATAAAAAAATCTCGCAATTCTAGCTAAATCAATGTTAAAATATGCTTATTTAAAAAGTTTTTTAGCAATTTTACTAGTTTAGCAATTTTGCTAGAAAATATATTTCTTAAAATAAACTTACATTTTTGAGCTAATTTTAATTTTTATTAGTAGAAAATGATGTAATGTCAAAAAAGCTTGATGCGCTTTTTGCCAAAGAAACAAAATTCTAGAATTCCCCAGCACAGCATTTTTAAAGATATTTGCCTTGCTTGGAATTTTTATATCTTAGCTGAGGCACAGTGGGTATTTTGATAAAAATGCTTAGCATTTTATAAAACATAGTATCTAAATCATTGTTATTTTAGATTTATTTAGATACTATATCAAGTATTTTTTAAAATTTTTAATGAATTTAAAAAAATAGGATAGAATTGCACTTTTTAAAAACACAAAAAGGATGTAAAAATGCGCACAAACTGGTGTAAAGAGCGAGAAAATCATACTACACCCACACAGCTATACTACGCAAAGCAAGGTATAATCACACCTGAGATGGAATTTGTCGCTAGAACTGAGCTACTTGAGCCTGAGTTTATTAGACAGCAAGTTGCAGAGGGCAAAATCATCATCCCAGCAAACATAAACCACACAAACTTGGTGCCTATGGGCATAGGCAGAAGCCTAAAAACCAAAATCAACGCAAACATAGGATCTAGCGCACTTACAAGCGGTCTTGAAGAAGAGATAGAAAAGCTTAATGTCTGTTTAAAGTACGGTGCTGATACTGTTATGGATCTAAGCACCGGTGGAGATTTAGACCAAATCCGCCAAGGTATAATAAAAGCAAGCTCTGTGCCTATTGGCACCGTGCCTATGTATCAAATAATCCACGATATCGGCGATATGGAAAATCTCACCTTAGAAATCATGCTTGATTGCCTAGAAAAGCAAGCAAAACAAGGTGTGAGCTACTTTACAATACATGCTGGAATGCTTTTGGAGTTCATGCCTTATGTAGGCAAGCGCAAAATGGGAATAGTAAGCCGTGGTGGCTCTCTCATGGCTGCGTGGATGATAAAGCATCATAAACAAAATCCCTTTTACGAAGCCTTTGATAAAATCTGCGATATCTGCGCAAAATACGATGTCGCACTCAGCCTTGGCGATAGTCTTCGCCCAGGCTGCTTAGCTGATGCTAGCGATGAGGCACAACTTGCCGAGCTTGCAGAGCTTGGTCGCCTTGGCAGAAGAGCAAGAGAGAAAAATGTCCAAGTAATGATAGAAGGTCCAGGCCACATACCTTTTGATCAAATTGAATTTAACATGAAAGAAGAACAGCGTCTTTGCGATGATGCGCCTTTTTATATTTTGGGGCCTTTGCCAACTGATATCGGTGCAGGATACGATCATATAACAAGCGCAATAGGCGCAACAATGGCAGCATATCATGGTGCTAGCATGCTTTGCTATGTAACGCCAAAAGAGCATTTAGGTCTGCCAAACGCAGCAGATGTAAGAGATGGTATAATCGCTCACAAAATCGCCGCTCACAGCGCAGATGTGGCTCTAAAACGCCCAGGTGCTATTGAGAGAGATCACAAAATGAGCGATGCTAGGTGGAATTTTAGATGGAACGAGCAGTTTGAGCTAGCACTTGACCCTGATAAAGCCCGTGAGCTTCACGATGAGAGCTTGCCAGAAGAAGGCTTTAAAGAAGCTAAGTTTTGCTCAATGTGTGGGCCAAAGTTTTGCGCGTATAAAATCAGCCAAGAAGTAGCTAACCAACGGATTGCGGAGCAAAAAAACACCTGCGAGAGCTATCCGCAAGAGTAATAGCGCATTTTAGAATTGTAAAGCTAATTTTTGAGAATTCTAGAATTCTAGAATTCTCATATATCTTTATTAGCTTTTTATATATGATATAAAAATTATTATTAAAAACTTTAATAAAAATTATCAAAATTTTAGTCAAAGATTTATCAAATTCAGCTAAGATTTTAAAAATTTTTAAAAGGCAAAAAAAATGAACGAAGAAATCTTAAATAAACTTAAAGGCATTATTTATCCGGGCTTTAAAAAAAGCATAGTAGATTTTGGCTTTGTAAAAGCTACCCAGCCAAAGGTCGTTGTACAAATCCCTAGCGCAAAGCCTGAAATAAAAAATGAGCTTGAAAAAGCGATATCTGCCCTTGGCTTAGAGTGCGAAATACTCACACCAGCACCACAGCAAGCTAGCAGCCCACAAAATAAAAACATAGCCCCACAAATCAAAAACTTCATTATGATTTCAAGTGGCAAAGGTGGCGTTGGCAAAAGCACAACCACGCTAAATCTAGCTCTTAGCATGGCAAAAATGGGCAAAAAAGTAGGAATTCTAGATGCTGATATTTACGGCCCAAATATCCCTAGAATGCTAGGCTGCGAAAATGAGCGTGCCTACGCTGTGGGCGATAAATTAAAGCCTATTACCAGCCACGGACTTGAAATGATGAGTATGGGTGTGTTAATTGAACCTGGGCAAAGTCTAATCTGGCGTGGGGCAATGATAATGAAAGCTATCACGCAGCTTTTAAATGAAGTGGCTTGGGGGAGTTTAGATGCCTTGTTTTTGGATATGCCTCCTGGCACAGGCGATGCACAGCTGACCTTGGCTCAAAGCGTGCCAGTTAGCCTTGGCGTGTGCGTTACCACACCTCAAAGCGTAGCGCTTGATGATTGCAGCAGAGCCCTTGATATGTTTAATAAACTTGGCATTAAGCTAGGTGGCGTGGTTGAAAATATGAGTGGCTTTATCTGCCCTGATTGTGGTAAAAAATACGATATTTTCGGCGGTGGAGAGGCAGCTGAAAAATTAGCACAAAAATATAGCACAAACATAATCGCTAAAGTGCCAATTGAGCCTAGTATTAGGCAGGGAGGCGATTTGGGCAAACCAGTTGCTTTCTACGAACCAAATAGCAACGCTGCCAAAGCCTATGATAAAGCAGCGGCTGTCCTTTGGGACGAACTAGAAAAGCTAAAAAGCGCAGGTGGTGCTAGCAATTCTAGCATACAACCTCACTAAAAGCAATTCCAGATTTTTACTAAAAATTTATCTAGGGAATTCTAGAATTCCCTAGATAAAAAATACTAAAAAAATAAGAACAGCCATGAGTTTAAACGAACTAAAAATAAACCAAAGCGCAAAAATCATGCGTATCACAGCTGGCGATGAGCTTAGAGATAGACTTTTTAGCCTTGGTCTTAGCGAGGGCAAAAAACTGCTAAAAATCAACTCAACACTAGGCAAAAACACCGTAGCCATCGAGCTAGAACGCACCTGTGTGATACTTCGCAGCAACGAAGCTGAGCATATTTTTGTAGAACTAAACTAAAATTTTTTGAAAAATATTACAAATTTTCTCAAAATTTAACCAAAAATTTATTTTTTTATTAGAAAAAAATAAATTTTATGCTATAATCAAGCCCGAATTTTAAAAAAGGAGATACAATGTTTGGCAATTCAAAAGAACTAGAAGTTCTTAAACAACAACTTGCAAACGCTCAAGAGCTAATCGCTCAAAAAGACAATCACATTAACGAGCTTGAAAAAAAGCTTGAAAAGGTTCAATTCGAGTTCGCTCAATTCCAAGAAAAATGCTTTATCGAGGCAATTGAAAGCATGAACAAAGGCGTAGTAGACTGCGTAAAAGAGATCCAAAGCGACATCGAAGGCAACCTAGATGTAAACCAACTAAGCGCACACATAGTAGCTGAAAATATCGCTCACATCCGTGAACTAGACGAGGTTAGCCACAACCTAGCTGATTCTCTAACTCACATTAGCCAAAGCGCAAACCGCAGCCGTGCTACAGCTGAGAACCTAAATAAAAGCGTAGATGAGATTTCAAATGTTATCAACCTAATTAAAGATATCTCAGACCAAACAAACTTGCTAGCACTTAACGCAGCTATCGAAGCAGCAAGAGCTGGTGAGCATGGTCGTGGATTTGCCGTTGTTGCTGACGAGGTTAGAAATCTAGCTGAGAGAACTCAAAAAGCAACTAGCGAAGTTGAGATGAACATCAACCTTCTAAAACAAAACTCTGGCGAGATGTTTAGCCAAAGTGAAGAAGTAGAGCAAATCAGCAATCAAAGTAGCGAACATATCAGCGAATTTACACGAAAATTCGCAGCTCTAACTGAGCAATCACATAATATCCAAAAATCAAGCACTTTCATCGCAAATAGCATTTTCTTTAACCTAGTTAAGCTTGACCACATTGCCTTTAAAGTAAATGGATACAATAGAGTATTTAATAGAACTGGCGAGACTCTAGCTGATCACACTTCTTGTCGTATGGGTAAATGGTATACTGGCAAAGGCAAAGAGACTTTTGGCAAACTGCCTGAGTTTACTAAGCTTGAAGCACCTCACAAAGCAGTTCATGATAAAATCAATTCTGCTATTTCTCTGGCTAAAAAATGTGATGATTTCGAGTGCCAAAACAACAAACCTCAAATCATCGAGAGCCTTGTAGCAGCTGAGGCAGCATCACTACAACTATTTGATACCTTTAAAGAGCTTTCTTGCAATGCAAAAAGAAACCTTGAAGCTCTACTAGAAAAAGAAGGTCAATCAAACTAAAATCTTAATCTAGGGAATTCTAGAATTCCCTAGATGTCTAGAATTCCCTAGAAAAAAGTTTTTAGGGAATTCTAGAATTCTCTACTTCAAAAAAAACAATCAAAAATCACTTAAATTTTTTAAATTCAGCATAAATATAAATTAAGCTAATTTTGTCTTGTTAAGCTTAGAATTATCTAAATAAGATTATAATCTCGATCACTCAATGTTCTAAGGAGGAAAAAATGGACAGACGAGAATTTATAAAAAGTTCAGCAGTAGCAGCAGCGTGTGGCGCAGCTGGTATAGCAAGCCCAGCAAGTGCAGCAAAAAACGCTGAGGCTGGCTGGCGCTGGGATAAAGCAGTTTGCCGCTTTTGCGGTACAGGTTGTGGTATTATGGTTGCCACAAAAGATGGTAAAATCGTAGCTTCAAAAGGCGATCCGTTAGCTCCGGTTAACCGTGGACTAAACTGCATAAAAGGATATTTTAACGCAAAAATCATGTACGGCGAAGACCGCATTACAAAACCACTTCTTAGAGTAAATGCTAAAGGCGAGTTTGATAAAAAAGGTAAATTCCAAGAAGTTAGCTGGCAAAGAGCCTTTGACGAGATGGAAAAACAACTTCGCAAAACTTATAAAGAACTAGGGCCAACTGGCATAGGTGTATTTGGTAGTGGTCAATATACTATCCAAGAGGGATACGCAGCTGTTAAGCTAATAAAAGGTGGCTTTCGCTCAAACAATATAGACCCTAACGCTCGCCACTGTATGGCATCAGCGGTTGTTGGCTTTATGCAAACCTTTGGAATAGATGAGCCATCAGGCTGCTATGATGATATAGAGCTAACTGATACTATCGTAACTTGGGGTGCGAACATGGCTGAAATGCACCCAATTCTATGGTCACGCATAAGCGATGCTAAGCTAAACAATCCAGATCGTGTAAAAGTAGTAAACCTATCTACTTACTCAAATAGAACTTCAAACATAGCAGACTTTGAGATCATTTTCCGCCCTCAAACTGACTTGCTTATCTGGAACTACATAGCACACGAAATTCTTTACAATAAACCAGAGGCTATGGATGAAGAGTTTGTCAAAAATCACTGCACCTTCACAACTGGCCCAGTAGATATCGGCTATGGTATGAGAAACAATCCAAATCACCCAAAATTTACTGATAGCGAAAAAGACACAGTAGCAAAAGAGCTAAAAACTATAATCAGCAAGGCTGAGGCTGTAACTTTGGGCTTTAAAGGTGTAAAAGAAGGTGATGTAATGGAAAATAAAAACGCCAGCAAACCTGATGCTCACTGGCAAATCGGCTTTAAAGACTTTAAAAAAGGTCTAGAGCCTTACACACTTGATTTTGTCGCACCTATCGTCAAAGGCGATGATAATGAGGACCTAGGCGAGTTTAAGAAAAAACTTCAAGCCCTAGCTGATCTTTACCTAGAAAAAGCACGCAAAGTTGTAAGCTTTTGGACCATGGGCTTTAACCAACACCAAAGAGGTACTTGGGTAAACGAACAAGCCTACATGGTTCACTTCTTGCTTGGCAAACAAAGTATGCCAGGAAATGGCGCATTTTCTCTAACAGGTCAACCATCAGCCTGTGGAACTGCAAGAGAGGTAGGAACATTCTCTCACCGCCTTCCAGCTGACATGGTAGTAGCAAATCCAAAACACAGAGAAGCAACTGAGAAAATCTGGCGCATGCCAAATGGCACTCTAAATCCAGTCCCAGGTGCTCCATATGTAAAAATCATGCGTGATCTTGAAGATGGCAAGATAAAATGGATCTGGGTTCAAGTAAATAACCCTTGGCACAACACAGCAAACGCAAATCACTGGCTAAAAGCAGCCCGTGAAATGGATAACTTCATCGTAGTAAGCGATCCATATCCAGGCATTAGCGCAAAAGTAGCTGATCTAATCCTACCAACTGCGATGATATACGAAAAATGGGGTGCTTATGGTAATGCTGAGCGTAGAACTCAACACTGGCGTCAACAAGTGCTTCCAGTAGGTGAGGCTATGAGTGATACTTGGCAAATGATGGAGTTTAGCAAACGCTTTAAACTAAAAGACTTTTATGGCGAGCTAAAAGTAAATGATAAAGTTACTTTGCCTAATGTTCTTGACAAGATTGGTGAGTTTGGCTACACGCCAGAAACTAGCCTATATGATGTGCTTTATGCCACACCAGCTGCGAAAAAATTCGCTCCAAAAGATCCTATCATGGAAAACTATGATAACACAGAAGTATTTGGCGATAAAAGAAATGTAAAAGGCGGTGATGGTAAAGTATTTAAAGGCTGTGGATTCTTTGTTCAAAAATCACTTTGGGAAGAATACCGTGAGTTTGGTGTAGGACACGGTCACGACCTAGCTGACTTTGATACTTATCACAAAGTCCGTGGTCTAAGATGGCCAGTGGTTAATGGCAAAGAGACATTGTGGAGATTTAACAAACAATACGATGTTTATGCTAGAAAAGAAGAAGGACCAGGTAATTTCGCATTCTATGGCAATAAAAATGCAGCACTGCCATTTGGCGATCTAAATAAAGCTGGCGATGGTGAGAAAGTAAGCCTAAAAAATAGAGGCAAAATCTTCTTCCGTCCTTATATGGAACCAGCAGAACAACCAAGCAAAGAATATCCTTTCTGGCTATGTACTGGACGCGTGCTAGAGCACTGGCACTCAGGCACTATGACTATGCGTGTGCCTGAGCTATATCGTGCGGTGCCTGAGGCGCTTTGCTACATGCACCCAGATGATGCGAAAAAAATGGGCTTTGAGCAAAACCAAGAAGTATGGATAGAAAGCCGCCGTGGAAAAGTAAAAACAAAAGTAGACTTTAGAGGTAGAAATAAACCACCTGTTGGTCTTGTTTATGTGCCTTGGTTTGATGAAAATGTATATATCAACAAGGTTTGTTTGGATGCTACTTGTCCACTATCAAAAGAAACTGACTACAAAAAATGTGCGGTGAAAATCTATAAAGCATAAGGGCAAAAAATGCAAAGAAGAGAAGCTTTTAAAACCGGTTTTTCGCTCCTTGCTCTAGTAGCAGGTGGCGTGGCTGTAGGCACTCAATACGCTAGTGCTACGCAGCTACCACGCCTGCGCCCACCTGGGGCATTGAGCGAAGATGCATTTCTTACAAAATGCATTCGCTGTGGACTGTGCGTAAGTGCTTGTCCCTTTGATACCTTGCGTTTAGCCCAGTTTAGAGATAATGGCGTAGGTATAGGCACTCCGTTTTTTGAGCCACGCAAAATTCCTTGCTATATGTGTACTGATATACCATGTACCGAGGCCTGTCCTACTGATGCTTTGGATAAAAAGGCTCTTAGCGAACAAGGCAGCTATGATATAAATAAAGCCCGAATGGGTATAGCTGTGGTTGATGAGCTAAACTGCGTTGCTTATCTTGGTGTTCAGTGCGATGCTTGTTACCGTGCTTGTCCTTTAATAGACAAAGCTATAGTAATAGATGCAAGGCACAATGATCGCACTGGTAAGCACGCAATGCTACTGCCAAAAGTAGATCCTGCCTATTGTACAGGTTGTGGTAAATGCGAGCATGCTTGTATCACCAAAAAAGCAGCCATTACAGTAGTGCCAAGAGAGCTTGTCGTTGGCGAGCTAAATGATAACTATGTAGTAGGCTGGCAAGAAGGTGGCGATGCTAAGCTAAAAGATGCCGATACAAACATAAAAATGGATCTTAAAAAAAGCATAAAAGCACTAGATAAAGGAGTCGAGCTATGATGAAGTTTACTTTTGTTCGTCACCTTGTTCAAATAGGAATTCTAGTTTTGTTTGTGCTAGGAAATCTTGGAATATTCAAGTTCTTAGAAGGCAATCTTAGTGGCTCAAAACTACTTGGAGTTTTACACTTAAACGACCCTTTTGCAGCACTTCAGCTATTTTTGGCTGGACTTGCGCTTAGCACTACAGCTGTAATAGGTGCTATTATCGTGCTAGTATTTTACGCACTCATTGCACCTAGGGCTTTTTGTGGTTGGGTTTGTCCGGTAAATATAGTAACTGATTTGGCAAACTACATCCGTACAAAAATAGGTATAACAAAAAATCTAGCAAGCTTTAGCCCAAAAGCACGCTATTATTTGCTAGTTTTAAGCCTTGTACTAAGTGCGATTTTTCACATCGCAGCCTTTGAGAGTGTAAGCTATATTGGTGCTTTGACTCGCTCTGTAGTTTATCTTGGCGGTAGCTTTTTTGCGATTTTTGTAGCGATTTTGCTAGTAGATATTTTTGTTCAAAAACGCTTTATTTGTGGGCATTTGTGTCCGCTTGGAGCTTTTTGGGCTGTGACTAGTAAGTTCTCGCTAATTCGCATAAAATATAGCCTAGATAAATGTAAAAAGTGTAATGAGTGCCTTAGGGTTTGCCCTGAGACAAGTACGCTTAATATGGTAGGCAAAAGCGATGGTCTAGTAAGTAGTGAGTGTATAAGCTGTGGGCGATGCGTCGAGATTTGTAATGACGATGCGCTAAACTTTACTATCTTAAATTTTGGAGATAAAAAATGAAAAAAATTGCTTTAATAGCCGCTAGTTTAGCTCTGCTAGCAAGTTGCGGTATAGCAAAAACTATTGATGATGCGAAATTTGGTCTTCGTGGTGATCTAAACAACGATGATGTGAAAAGTAGAAATATTGAGTGGAAGCAAGCAGCAGCTGGCGAGAGCAAGCTAATTGAGCGTAGCTTTGAGAACGCTCCACCGATGATTTCACACGATATTAGTGATTTTGGCGAGATTACAAAAGACAATAACGCTTGTCTTAGCTGTCACTTGCCAGATGTAGCAGCAGCACTAAATGCTACGCCAGTGCCAAAAACTCACCTTATAAAAATGGAAAACCAAAAAGACCTTGGCGGTGCACTAAGCCAAGAGCGTTTTAACTGTACTCAGTGCCACGCTCCACAAGCTGATGCAAAACCACTTGTGAAAAATAATTTCAAGGCTGATTTTAGAACTGCTGATGGCAAGAAAAAATCAAACTTGATAGATATTTTAAATCAAGGTGCTAACTAAAAATGAATAGGCGAGAGTTTTTGGGCAAGCTTTTGCCTAAGCAAAACTCAAGCTTAGGGAATTCTAGAGTTTCTAAGCCAGAAAGCTTTGATAGCGAGAATTCCCCAACAGAGGAGCAAAAACTACAAATAAACACCGCTACTTGCCTAGCATGGAATGATGTAGTTTGTAGTAGTTGCGCTGATGTATGTCATGCTAGGGCGATAGAGTTTTTAGGACTTTTTCGCCCAGTTATAAATGAAAAATGTGATAATTGTAATGAGTGCATAAGCTCATGTTTTAAAGGAGCGATAAATGTTTGTTAAAAAATTTCTAGCTGCTAGTATTTTTGCTGCTGTTTGCCTAGGCGATATGAGCTTTAAAATGCCAGCAAATATAACCGCACTAAAAGCTAGCAATAATGGTATCTTTGTAGGGCTTGATGATGGCGAGCTTGGAGTGTTTAACAAGGGGCAGTTTAGCGCTCTAACAACTCTGCCAAAAATCTCAAATCACTTTAGCAAAGACCAAAACTCAAGAATATATCAAATAAGCGAGCTAAATGGGCAAATAGCTGCTATTAGCGAAGCTGATGAACTAGGAAAAAATGTAATTTTAATCATAAATGCTAAAACAAAAATTATACCATCGCCGGTTGCTATGCTAAAGCAAGTGCTATTTTTGGATGAAAATACCCTACTTTTAATCGGCCCAAACTGCGAAATAAACTACTATGATATAAAAAGTGAAAAAATCACACACACAAGTAAATTTACAATCTCAGGCTTTGAAAAAGCTGTATTTAGCACCGACCGAAAAAGCCTATTATTAGCTTGCGAGGGCGGAATAGTCTTTTACTACGACCTAGGCGCAAAAAAACTAAGCAGAGAAGAAGCTTTACACAAAGACCGCATTTATGATATAGCCGTGTATGAAAACCGCTTGCTAACAGGTACGCCAGAGCGAAAAGCACGCTACTTTGATGGGACAAAAGAAACTTGGTATGATACGAGATTTCCAGTATATAAAGTAGCTTTAAATAGCGATATAGGCGCATTTAGCAAAGAAAAAAGCATAGTTATAATTGACAAAAACGGCAAAGAAATAAAAGAAATCGCCTACACAGGCACACTTTTAACTGATCTAGAATTCCTACCAAATGGAGAGCTAGTAGGAGCTGGATATGATAATAATCTATACTTCTGGGAGGCAAAATGAATCTCTCAAGCCTTGTAATCACGCTACAACCAAACACTGATATAGCAAGCATTAGCGAGCAAATTAGCAAATACGCTAGCATAGAAGTAAGCGAAGGTGATAAAATCGTAGCTGTCATAGAAAGCGAAGACACTGACGGACAAATAAAAGCATATCGCGCCTTAGAGCGCATAGATGGCGTAGCAAATGTAGCGATGATATATAGCTATGAAGACCCAGCCGATGTAGATGCCCTTGGTGCTAGAAGCATGGATGAGATAATGGACAAACTAGAAAAAACCCCGACTGAAAAGATCAAATACAGCGGGCATGTAAATGTCTAGAATTCCCTAGGGAATTCTAGAATTCCTTAATCAAATCTAGAATTCCTAAGCCTAGAATTCCTAGGAATTCTAGATTTTTTAAATCAAACTAGAATTCCTAAATAAATTCTAAAATTCCTTAATCAAATCTAGAATTTCTTAATTAAATCTAGAATTCCTAAGCAAAATATTTTCTAGGAATTCTAGATTTTGCTTAAAATCTGCTATAATTTTATCTTTTAAAGGATGAGTTTTGGATACTTGGAACAACATTTATAGCAGTTTTGACCCGCTTGCTTTTAGTATTTTTGGCTTTAATGTTTATTGGTACAGCCTTTGCTATATCACAGCTTTGCTTTTGGCTTTGATTTTGGCAAAGTATTTTGTAAAACTATACAAAATTCCTATTGCTGAAAAAATGCTAGATAATTATTTTATCTGGGCAGAACTAGGCGTGATACTTGGTGCGCGCCTTGGCTATATCATCATTTACGATACAAACACAGCCTTTTATCTCAGCGCTCCTTGGCAGATTTTTAATCCCTTTGTAAACGGCGAGTTTGTAGGTATCCGTGGCATGAGCTATCATGGAGCGGTGCTTGGCTTTATTATTGCTACCTTGCTTTTTTGCCGCAGACATAAGCAGGATTTGTGGCTATATTTGGACCTTTGTGCGCTTAGCATTCCGCTTGCGTATTTTTTTGGGCGAATTGGCAATTTTTTAAACCAAGAGCTCTTTGGAAGAGAAACAGATTTGATAAGCACGCCGTGGGCGATAATCGTAGATGGTATCCCAAGGCATCCTAGCCAGCTTTATGAGGGAGTTTTAGAGGGTTTTGGAGTGTTTTTTGCCCTGCTAATTGCCAAAAGATTTCAAAAAGCAAATGGCGAGCTAATTGCGCTATATGCTATATTCTACACACTAGCGCGCTTTATTTGCGAGTTTTATAGGCAGCCTGATGCACAGCTTGGCTTTTTGATTTTTGGACTTTCTATGGGACAGCTGCTCTCGCTTCTTATGTTTGGGGCTGGAATTTTGCTTTTATTTTACTTAAAAAGCTCAAAAAATGTAAAAAAATGTAAAAATTTTGTAAATAACAACAAAAAAAGCCAAAATTTTAAGTAACTTTTAGTTAGCAAATTATACAATAACAAGATTTTAATCAGAAAGGATGCCTTATGGTAAACACTACTATCGAGGGATATCTAGGCAAAAGAGCAGATTGTAAAAAATCTCGCCTTCCTGCCAAGCTAGACCTAATCCAAAGTGGAACTGGCCTATTTCTAGGTCTTTTTATGTGGGCGCACATGCTATTTGTGGCGACTATTTTGTTAGGCAAAGATGCCTTTAACGCTGTGGTTCATATCATGGAGCTACGCTTTTTAAGCTCATCTCCTTATATGACTTATGCAACTACTGTAGTAGCTTGTGGTGTGCTTATTATTTTCTTTGTGCACGCAGCTCTTGGTATGCGCAAGATGCCTATTAACTGGCGTCAGTGGAGACTATACCGCGGACATGCAACTCGCATGAATCACGGCGATACTAGTCTATGGTGGATTCAGGCATGTACTGGATTTATTATGTTCTTCTTGGGCTCAGCTCACCTTATTATTATCGCTACTAGCGATGGTCTTTCAGCTGATATGAGCTCTCAGCGTGTATTTACTCACCTTATGTGGCTATTTTATCTAGTGCTACTATTTAGCGTAGAGCTACACGGTGGTATCGGTCTATACAGGCTATGTATGAAATGGGGCTGGTTCGATGGTGCAAATCCAAAAGAAACTCGTGCTAAACTTAAAAAAGCAAAATGGGTTATTAGCGTATTTTTCTTAGTTCTTGGACTTCTTAGCCTTGCAGCTTTCTTAAAAATCGGCTATTACAACTTTAATAATATAGATGGCAACTCTTGGCAAACATCAGCTTACACTATGGAGGCTAAATAATGAAAGTTCTTTATTATGATTCACTAATTATCGGTGGAGGCTTGGCTGGACTTCGTGCAGCAGTCGCTGCTAGCGACAAAGGTCTTAGCACTGTAGTTCTTAGCCTTTGTCCTGTTAAACGCTCACACTCAGCAGCCGCACAAGGCGGTATGCAAGCAAGTCTGGGCAACTCAAAAATGAGCGAGGGCGACAACGAAGATCTACACTTTGCAGATACTGTAAAAGGTAGCGACTGGGGCTGTGATCAACAAGTAGCAAGAATGTTTGTTCAAACAGCACCAAAAGCTATCCGTGAGCTTGCTAGCTGGGGCGTGCCTTGGACTAGAATTACAAAAGGCGACCGCCAAGCAGTAATCAACGCAGAAAAAACAACAATCACAGAAAAAGAAGAAGTTCATGGTCTAATTCACAGCCGTGACTTTGGTGGAACAAAAAAATGGCGTACTTGCTTTACAGCTGATGCTACTGGACATACAATGCTATTTGGCGTGGCAAACGAAGCTTTAAAACGCAATGTAGAAATCCACGATAGAAAAGAAGCAATCGCTCTAATCCACGAAAATGGCCGCTGCTATGGTGCTGTGGTGCGTGATCTAATCACTGGCGAGCTAGCAGCATATGTGGCAAAAGGCACACTAATCGCAACTGGTGGTTATGGTAGAGTTTATAAACACACTACAAACGCTGTTATTTGCGAGGGTACAGGCGCTGCGATAGCACTTGAGACTGGCCTAGCTAAGCTAGGAAATATGGAAGCAGTTCAGTTTCACCCAACTCCAATCGTGCCAAGTGGTATTCTGCTAACTGAGGGATGTCGTGGCGATGGTGGAATACTTAGAGATGTAGATGGATACCGCTTTATGCCTGATTATGAGCCTGAGAAAAAAGAGCTTGCTAGCCGTGATGTTGTAAGTCGTCGTATGATGGAGCACATCCGCAAAGGAAAAGGCGTAAAAAGTGCTTATGGCGAGCATGTTTGGCTAGATATTAGCATTTTGGGTCGTGCTCATATAGAAAAAAACCTTCGTGATGTTCAAGAAATCTGTATGATATTTAATGGTATCGATCCTGCTGATGAGGGTCCAAAAGGCTGGGCGCCAGTTCTGCCAATGCAACACTACTCAATGGGTGGAATCCGCACTAAGCCAACAGGCGAGAGCCCTACTCTATCAGGTCTTTTTGCAGCTGGTGAGGCTGCGTGCTGGGATATGCACGGCTTTAACCGCCTTGGTGGAAACTCAGTAGCTGAGACTGTAGTAGCTGGTATGATTATCGGTAACTACTTTGCTGATTACTGCAAAGCAGCGCAAGTTGATATCAAAACAGAAACTATAGAAAAATTCATCACAAAAGAGCAAGACTACCTACAAAGCCTACTTGATAAAGATGGCAAATACAATGTATTTGAAATCAAAAACAAAATGAAAGAAATCATGTGGGAGCATGTAGCGATTTTCCGCACTGGCGAAGGTCTAAAAAAAGCAGTTGATGAGCTTGAAGAGTTATACAAAGAAAGCACAAATGTCAAGCTAGAAAATAAAGAGCTATATGGAAACCCTGAGCTAGAAGAGGCTTACCGTGTACCAAAAATGCTAAAACTAGCCCTTTGTATCGCATGGGGTGCGTATCTACGCACAGAAAGCCGTGGTGCTCACTACCGTGAAGACTATCCAAAACGCGATGATCTAAACTGGTGTAAACGCACACTAACTAGCTGGCAAGAGGGCGCTACTAAACCAACAGTAGAATACGAAGAGCTAGATATAATGAGCATGGAGATGCCACCAGCATTCCGTGGATATGGCGCAAAAGGAAATATCATAGAGCATCCAAACTCTGCTATCCGCCAAGCGCAAGTTGATGAGATCCGCTCTAAAATGGAAGCTGAGGGCAAGCCACGCCACGAAATTCAAGATGCACTAATGCACTATGATCTTCAACCAGAATACAAAGCACTAAATGAAAGAGCAGGTAAAGGCTATGAGTAGAAAAATCAAAATTCGCGCATTTAAATATAATCCGCAAAGCAAAATCAGCAAACCACATTTTGCTGAGTATGAGATAGAAGAAACTGATGGTATGACACTTTTTATCGCATTAAATGTGATAAGAGAAAAGCTTGATCCAGGTCTTAGCTTTGATTTTGTGTGTCGTGCTGGTATCTGTGGAAGCTGTGGTATGGTAGTAAATGGCAAACCTCAGCTTGCTTGCCGCACGCTTACAAAAGACTATCCAAGCGGTGTAATCGAGCTTATGCCTTTGCCAGTATTTAAGCTAATCAAAGATCTAAGCGTAAATACTGGTGAGTGGATGAACAACATGAGCAAAAGAGTTGAGAGCTGGATACACACAAGCGAGAAAACTGATATCTCTAAAATAGAGAAAAAGGTTAGCCCTGAGGCTGCGCAAGAAACCTTTGAGCTTGATCGCTGCATCGAGTGTGGTATCTGCGTAGCTAGCTGTGGTACTGCTATCATGAGACCTGATTTTGTCGGTGCTGTGGGGCTAAACCGCGTGGCACGCTTTAAGGTAGATGAGCTTGATGAGAGAAGCGATGCTGATTTCTACGAGCTTGTGGGCGATGATGATGGTGTCTTTGGCTGTATGACACTGCTAGGATGCGAGGATAACTGTCCTAAGCACCTACCACTTCAAAGCAAAATCGCTTATATGCGCCGCAAACTAGCGACTGTAAAAGACTGATTTGCGCTTGCTTGCTTTTAGCAGGCTTTTAGAATTCTAGAATTCTAAGTTCTAGAATTCCCTATATTTCTAAAATAAATCACTATGAGAGCCGATATCTAGCAAATAAAGCTCTAAAATATCATTATTTTTTCTATAAACTAGAAGTAAATCTGGTTTTACATGACACTCGCGAAAACCTAAATATTGTCCTTTTAAAGCATGATCTTTATATTTTGGCAAGAGTTCAGCCCCGCTAGCTAAAAGCTCAACCGTATCTCTTACTAGCATTTTGTCTTTGTCATTTAGCTTTTTTAGGCTTTTTATATAAGCTTTGCCAAAAGCGATATTATAAATCATTTACCGCCTTGTCGTATTCTGCCATATTTTTACATTTTACAAACTCCCCACGTTCAAACTCAGCTATAGCCTCATCAAGCGCAGACCTTTTTACATCGCTGCTTATTTCTACTCTTGCATTTGGGTCAATTTTTGCCAATGTTTCGTTCATTGCCCCTAGTGCTTTACCAAGCAAACTTGGCTCTATATTTAAACTCAAGGCTATCATATCATACCTCTTATCAAACTTTTTTGCGCAATTATACACAAAAAAACATATATTTTTGAAAAATATTTAAAAATCAGCTTGGCGGTATGCTGCTAAGTAGAGTTTCTTTTACTTCTTTTGTTATTTCAAACTCGCTGTTTGCTAGCTCTCGCAGCTTAAAGGCACTTTCTATTATAGCGTATAGCTCGGGCTTGGTTGTGCGCCACCTTTGTAATGTCCTAGTCGTTATGCGAAGTATTCTCGCTTTGTCTCTTTGTGAATATTTCATAGTTATAAGATTATCCATTAAGAATTTAAAATCTAACTATGAAAATAAGTCGTAAATTTAGGTTAAATTTAGAAAAAATGTCGTATTATTACATTCACAATTTTTAAAAAAAGGAGAAAAAATGAAAAAGTTTCTTAGCGTGGTGTGTCTTGCGACACTTTTTGTTGGTTGCGGTAATGAGGCTAATGCTGATAGTTGCCCAGATATAGATATTCAAATAGGCTCAGGTCCAAAATATTGTTTTAACGGAGGAGGCAATCAGACTCATTGCGTAATTATACAATCGAAAGAAGATAATCTGCAAATAAACAATCTTATCATAAATCGTGGTAATTGTAATTATGCTAAATATATAGAACCTTCTGGTTATACTCATTTTGTTAGTGGCACTAAAACAGATGAAGAAAAACTAAGACAAGAAGGGGTTACAAAAGAAATGTTACTTGATTTTTTTGGAGAACCTTGGAATTTTGGCAGAAGGGAGTGGGTTAGGATAAATAATTGCAACCAGCAATCTATCCTAGAAGTGACAGTAGAAACAAATAAAGGCGCTTGTACTTATAAGTTTAATCAATAATAGGTTTTTAAAAAAAACTTAGCTAAAATAGACTTCTAGAAAATTTTTCTAGAAGTCTTATGATTATAAAAAGGATATAAAATGAAATTTAAAAATAATCACGCAGATGAGTTTTTAAAGGATCTTTGGCAAAGAATAAACGAATACAGCTTGCTAAATGCTAGTAAAAACGATATAGGTGATTATATAATTTATCTTTTAAATAAGTATTGCGTGTATGTTGAAAAAGATGGTGAAAAAGATGTTGAAAAAGAGAGATTTTTTGATAAATTATCACACGCTGAAATAGAAAAAATTCTAAAAATAAACTCAGCAAGAATAAAAAGTGCTGAGAGTAATATAAAAATAAAATATGCTGATGATATAGATGAAAATAGCCTTTTTGATGATTTTATAAACGATTTGCTAGATGGAAAAATCGTGCTTAGAAAAGCAGGTGATGAAAAAATAAAATTTGTAATAGAAAATAAAGCCAAAAGAAGTATAATAGAAGCAAAACTAAAAGAGCTTTGCGCTGATACACTTGATAGCTCGTTTAATAGTGAAATAGTTACGATTGATATAAAAAACTTCTTGAAAATGCTAAAAGCTCAAAAGAACTTGCCAAAAGAAATAGAAAGCAAAGTTAAAAAATGCGATGATAATATAATTATCAAAGCTCTAAAAAGTTCTGCGCTTGGTAATATAATTTCATTTAGTGCGCTAATATTTGGAGCATAAATACAAAATGCTGGTGCTACGTAAAACTATAATACTTTGCAAAATTTAAACACACAAGCCCAAAAAGAACAAATCATAAAAGATTTGTATGCCAAATATATGATAAATCAAGAGCCAAATCAGCCACTTTTGGCTTTGCTTAACAAAGATACAAAAATGATGTGGGATAAAGCTGAAAATAATGATGATGGTATGATTTGCCTAGAATTTGACCCAGTTATAGATGGGCAAGACTGGGACGCAAAAGAGCTTGAAAAAACACTAAAAATAAGTTCTTTGCCAAATGGTAATGTGCTTGCGCAGTTTGCTAATTTTAAAGAAAAAAAGCAAGTTGAATATAGCTTTATTTGTGATGAAAAATGCGCTATTGATGATATTAAAATACAAACAAAAGAATATGATTTTTATTTATTAAACACACTAAAAGAGTGTAGTGGCTCTTGATACTTTACAATATCAAAAAGAAGTGTGAATAAATTAAGCCAGAATTCTAGAATTCCCTAAATTCTTCACAATTTTCAGCTATAATTCTGCCAAAATATACAAAAAACAAAAGGTAAAAAATGTCATCACTCGCAAACGCTCGCATAACCCTACGCTCAAAACTTCAAAGCATAATCGAGACCAAGGCGTGGAATTACGCCATCATCTCAGTTATTCTTTTTAACTCCGTCTTGCTAGGACTAAACACTAGCACTGAGATAAAAGCTAGTTTTGGTGGGCTTTTAAACGCCCTTGATATGCTCTGCCTTGTGATTTTTACCATAGAACTTGCCCTGCGTCTATTTTGCTACCGCCTAGCGTTTTTCACAAATAGCGATAGATGGTGGAATATCTTTGATTTTTTAATAGTCGCAATTAGCTTTGTAGCTATTGAGTATTCAGTACTTCGCACACTTAGAACGCTTAGGATTTTGCGCCTCATCTCATCAGTACCAGCTATGCGCGTGGTGGTCGATGCAGTGCTAAAAACAATCCCAGCTATGCTTAGTATTTCAGCCTTGCTTAGTATTTTTTACTATGTTTATGGCGTGCTTTGTGTGGAGTTTTTTGCAGAGAAATTCCCTGAGTGGTTTGGCACATTGCCAAGGGCGCTATACACGCTATTTCAGATAATGACGCTTGAGAGCTGGAGCATGGGCATCGTGCGGCCTGTCATGGAGGTCTATCCATATGCATGGATAGTTTTTGTAAGCTACATCGTCCTTGTGGGCATGATAGCGCTAAATCTCATCGTAGGCGTCATCGTAAATAGCCTAAATGAAATCACTCAAAGCAAAAACGCAAATAATGATCTCTAGAATTCCCTAGATTTTTTAGTTTTCTTAGGTGTCGGGGGTTTTCTTTTTTTTAGAGAATTCTAGAATTCTAGGGAATTTTAGAATTCTAGAATTCTAGGGAATTCTAGAATTCTAAAGCTTCGTAAATCTAGAATTCCCTAGATTTTTTTAGTTTTCTTGGGGGTGCGGGGGTTTTCTTTTTAGAGAATTCTAGAATTTTAGAGAATTCTAGAATTCTAAAGTTTCGTAAATCTAGAATTCCTTAGCCTTTGTATTCTACTAGCTTAGCACCTAGGCGGCTGTAGTTATAGACGCCACCCTCGATATCGCTTACATTGCTAAATCCTGCGTTCTTTAGCACTTCCATTGCTAGCTTTGTTCGCCTGCCTGAGTGGCACATAAGTACGATTTTATCGTCTTTGCCAAAGAGTTTTTCTACTTCATGGACAAAAAGCGGATTAACCGCACCACTTGCCATCAAAAATGTGATTAGATGACTGCCTTCTAGCACGCCAGTTTCATACCACTCGCTAGGCAAGCGGATGTCTATGACGCACTCATTTGGTATAGATTTGTTTGCTGTGTTATAGCTCATATTCGTGCTCCTTAGTTGGAAATTTACCGCTACGCACATCATCTGCGTAGTTTGCCACCGCTTGTTTTACAAGCTGGGCTCCCTCCATATATCGCCTTACAAACTTTGGCTTAAAATCAGTAAAAAAGCCTAGCATATCGCTCCATACTAACACCTGTCCGTCCGTGCTAGCACCTGCGCCGATACTGATTACTGGGATGTTTGCTCTACTAGCAATCTTAGCAGCGATATGGCTTAGCGTGCCTTCTATTAGCAGCATAGCAGCTCCTGCTTCTTCGAGCGCCTTTGCATCACTTAGCGCAGTGCTTTCATCACGGCACACTACAAAGCCGCCTTCTCGCACGCTATGCTGCGGCTTTAGCCCTATGTGAGCGACCACTGCGATACCTGTGCTTTTTAGCAGTTTTATTGTGGGGGCAAGCTCTGCTCCACCTTCGATTTTTACGGCATCGCAAAGTGTTTGCTGGCAGACTTTGGCGCAGTTTTTCACTGCTAACTCTGGCGTAGCACAGCTAGCAAAGGGCATATCCACTACCATATAAGCGTGCTTTAAGCCCCTTTTTACCGCTTTTGCGTGGTAAATCATCTCATCAACGCTGATATCAATCGTGCTGTCTTTTCCGCCAAAGCTCATATTTAGTGAGTCGCCAACTAGCACTATATCAGCACTCTCATCAAAAAGCCTAGCAAAAAGTGCGTCGTAGGCTGTAATCATAACGATTTTTTGCCCCTGCGCTTTCATTTTGTAAAGCTCATTTATGTTTATTTTTTTCATAAAGCATCCTTTTAAATGTCGTTAAGTATAGCATTTAATGATAAATTTTGCTTACTTTTGTTAGAATTGCGCAAAATTTTTTTGATGAGGCAGATATGGGGCTTTTAAAAGAGCTTGAGACAAAGTATGATTTTGACGTAGTTGATGATTTTATGACGCATTTTGGCGTGATGAGTATGAGTCTTGAGCCGCTTATCGTAGGGCTTAGCAAACCTGAAGCCTTTGAGAACAGCGTGGGCGAGATTTTGCGGATATTTCGCAATCTTCATAGCGCATCAAAGTTTCTAGGACTTGAGCCTGTGGCGAAGTTCATGGGACTGTGTCTAAATCTCTGCGAGGGGCTAAACGAGGCAAAAAGCTCTGGCTGCGTAGCTAGCGATGAGCTAGTTGACTGGCTGCTACTAGCAGCTGATCAAATAGAAAGCTACCGCCGAAATATCGACAATGACGAAGTTTACTTTACTATCATCAATCCAAAACTAATCAAAATGCCACTAGAACTAATAAAACAAAGCTAATGAATTCTAGAATTCCCTAGCTTTGTAAAACTCTCAAATCATTTGTGTATATAAAAGAGCGGCTATGAACTTAGAGCTTTTGTGGATTTATATTCTTTCTGTGATAGTCTTTATCATCACGCCTGGACCTGTTACTGCTTTGATTTTAAAAAACACCAGTAGCGGCGGCTTTAAAAAGGCCTTTTGGACCATACTTGGCACCGATTTTGGCTCGCTTATTTTAATATCCTTTGCCCTGCTTGGCATTTTAGGCATTTTTAATATTTCAAATGATTTTTTTACAATTTTTTCATTTTGTGGAGCGGTTTTTATATTTTTTCTTGGGCTTCGTGGGCTAGTGGCTGATATAGGCAAAAAC
>OBLI01000342.1_pt1 | contig 50162 bp, 40 predicted proteins | sample 1519701 | NCBI WGS metagenome assembly OBLI01 (sample SAMEA3663005, study PRJEB22513) | pig gut metagenome | biome: pig gut; feature: pig-associated habitat; material: faeces | place: France | collected 2012
GGGTGATCATGCGGGTTCATAACAACACCACGGTTGTGAGGACGACGACCTAACCATCTAGAACGACCTGCTTTACCTGATTTTTCAAGACCATGATCCGAGTTGCCAACTGCACCAATTGTAGCCTTGCAAGCCGCAAGAATCTTACGAGTTTCACCAGAAGGCATCTTAATAATTGCATAATTGCCCTCTTTAGAAGTCAGCTGAGCAAATGCGCCGGCAGAACGTACCATCTTGGCACCCTGACCAGGGCGAAGCTCAATATTGTGGATAATAGTACCAACGGGAATATTTGCCATAGGCAAAGTATTACCTACCTCAGGAGCCGCTTGGCTACCTGAAACCACTGTCTGGCCAACTTCCAAACCGTTCGGAGCGATGATATAGCTCTTTGCTCCGTCAGCGTAATACAACAATGCGATACGAGATGAACGGTTAGGATCATACTCGATAGACTTTACTGTTGCAGGAATGCCATCTTTATTTCTCTTGAAATCGATAAATCTGTACTTCTGCTTGTGACCACCACCGATATAACGCATTGTCATCTTACCAGTGTTATTACGGCCACCCGTACTTCTCTTACCTACCACAAGAGACTTCTCTGGTGTACTTGCAGTGATTTTATCAAATGCACCAATAACCTTGTGTCTCTGCCCCGGTGTCGTGGGCTTTAATTTACGTATTCCCATTACTTATTTTAGATATTACTAAAGAAATCAATTGTTTCTCCTTCTTTCAACGTCACGATCGCCTTCTTGAAAGCAGATGTCTTACCATTGATAATGCCAGACTTAGTATAGCGGCTCTTCTTCTTTCCTGCGTAATTCATAGTGTTTACACTCTCTACAGTTACGCCATACATATCCTCTACTGCCTTCTTAATCTCCAACTTATTGGCATCAGGAGAAACGCGAAAACCATAGCGATTAGGGAACTTCTCTGTAATCGCTGTTTGCTTCTCTGTTACGATAGGTTTAATAATAATGCCCATGTCTAAACTCCTTATGCTTTAAAATTTTTCTCGATAACCGCAAGAGATCCCTCAGTCAATACTAAACTAACATTATTCAGTATAGAATAGGTATTTAACTCAGAAGCTGTTACCACATTTGCCTTCTCCAAATTTCGAGCTGACAAATATACTAAGTTATTTTTCTCCGGTAAAACCAAAAGCAACTTTTTGTCAGCCACTTTCAGATTCTTAGTAATTGTTATAAATTCTTTAGTCTTAGGTGCTTCCATTGTGAAGTCTTCAACCACAAGAATCTCATTATTCTTCGCCTTATAGGTCAAAGCCGACTTACGAGCCAAAGATTTCACCTTCTTATTCAGCTTGAACCCATAATCACGAGGTTTCGGGCCGAATACACGACCACCACCTACCAAAACCGGAGAATTGATATCACCACGACGTGCGCCGCCACCACCTTTCTGACGGATCAGCTTACGTGTACTTCCGGATACCTCACTTCTCTCCTTTGACTTATGCGTACCTTGACGTTGGTTAGCCAGATACTGCTTTACGTCCAAGTAGATAGCATGATCATTGGGTTCAATGCCGAAAATCGCATCGTTCAAAGTTACCTTTCTACCGGTATCTTCACCTTTAATATTAAATACGCTCAGCTCCATGTTACTTTTCAATTAATAAGATTGAACCTTTTGCGCCAGGAACAGAACCCTTCACCAAAAGAAGATTGTGCTCCGGCAATACCTTGATCACTTGCAGGTTCTGAACGGTTACACGCTCATTACCCAACTGGCCTCCCATGCGCATGCCCTTAAATACCTTTGCAGGATAAGAACAAGCACCGATAGAACCCGGCTTACGCGCACGGTTATGCTGACCATGAGTAGTTTGACCTACACCACCAAAACCATGGCGCTTAACAACGCCTTGGAAACCCTTACCCTTAGATGTACCTACTACATCTACGAAGCCTGCATTCTCCAAATAATCAACAGTGATTACATCACCTAATTTGTAAGCAGACTCAAAATTCTTGAACTCGGCCAAGTATCTCTTGGGTGTTACACCTGCTTTCTTGAAGTGACCCATCTCAGGCTGCGTTGTGTGCTTCTCTTTCTTATCGACGAAACCTAACTGAATAGCCTCATAGCCATCATTCTCCAAAGTCTTGATTTGTGTAACTACACAAGGACCCACTTCGATAACAGTGCATGGAAGATTCTTTCCCTCGGCACTGAAAACGGATGTCATTCCGATTTTTTTTCCTAATAATCCTGGCATTTCACTAAATTGTTAAAAAACTTACACTTTAATTTCTACTTCAACACCACTGGGTAACTCCAGTTTCATCAATGCATCAACTGTTTTTGCAGTTGAGCTGTAAATGTCGATTAATCTCTTGAACGAAGAGAGTTCGAACTGCTCACGAGACTTCTTATTTACGAAAGTTGAGCGGTTCACCGTAAAGATACGTTTGTGCGTAGGCAATGGAATCGGACCACTTACAATAGCACCTGTAGCCTTTACCGTCTTCACGATCTTCTCGGCAGACTTGTCCACCAGAGAATAATCGTAAGACTTCAATTTAATTCTGATCTTTTGGCTCATATTTATGTATATGTTTCTAAATATTATTTGATCAAATCAGCACGACCTTGAACCTCAGTTAATACCTGCTTAGCGATAGCAGAAGATACCTGGGCATAGTGTGAGAACTGCATAGAAGAAGTTGCACGACCTGAAGTAATCGTACGCAAAGCAGTTACATAACCGAATGTCTCTGCCAAAGGCACCTTTGCCTTCACGATACGAGCACCTGTGCGGCTTGTCTCCATACCCTCTACCTGACCACGACGCTTGTTCAAGTCACCGATGACATCACCCATGCTCTCCTCCGGAGTAACAACCTCCATCTTCATGATCGGCTCCATCAAAACAGGACCGGCCTTCTCAGAAGCATTCTTGAATGCCTGTAAAGCGGCGATCTCGAAAGACAACTGGTCAGAGTCAACCGGGTGATAAGAACCATCGATCAAAGTGACCTTCAGCTTATCCAAAGCATAACCAGCCAATACACCATTCTTCATAGCCTTCTCAAAGCCCTTCTGAACAGAGGGGATAAACTCCTTAGGAACGTTACCACCCTTCACCTCGTCAATGAACTGCAGTGAGCCATCAAAGTCCTCATCAGCAGGCTCAATACGAACGATAATATCAGCAAACTTTCCACGACCACCAGACTGCTTCTTGTAAACCTCACGCAACTCAACCGGCTTCGTGATAGCCTCCTTGTAAGAAACCTGGGGCTTACCCTGATTACACTCAACCTTGAACTCTCGTTTCAAACGGTCGATGATGATATCCAAGTGAAGCTCGCCCATACCGCTGATGACAGTCTGACCCGTCTCCTCGTTCGTCTGTACGCGGAATGTCGGATCCTCCTCAGCCAACTTAGCCAAGCCCATACCCAACTTATCCAAATCCTTCTGCGTCTTCGGTTCAACTGCGATACCAATCACTGGATCGGGGAACTCCATAGACTCCAGAGTGATAGGATTGTTCTCATCGCACAATGTATCACCCGTACGGATATCCTTGAAACCTACACCTGCACCAATATCACCACAACCGATAGCCTCCATCGGGTTCTGCTTGTTAGAGTGCATCTGGAACAAACGAGAGATACGCTCCTTCTTACCTGAACGAGTATTCAACACGTAAGAACCAGCCTCCATCGAACCTGAGTAAACACGGAAGAAGCACAAACGGCCCACATACGGATCTGTTGCGATCTTAAATGCCAATGCGGTCAACGGCTCCTCGAAGAGCGGCTTACGAACGATCACCGTATCCGGGTCTCTGGGGTCCGTACCCTCAATAGCCGGCGTATCCTCAGGTGAAGGCAAATAAGCACATACTGCGTCAAGCAAAGTCTGCACACCCTTGTTCTTGAAAGAAGAACCACAAATCATCGGATTGATCTGCATAGACAACGTACCCTTACGGATAGCAGCCTTGATCTCTTCCTCTGTGATTGTAGCAGGATCCTCGAAATATTTCTCCATTAATGCATCGTCAACCTCGGCCAAAGTCTCAAGCATTTTATCTCTCCACTCCTCAGCCTCAGCCAAAAGGTTCTCCGGGATCTCATCAACCTCATATTCTGCGCCCATGGTCTCATCGTGCCACAGGATAGCCTTCATTTTAACCAAATCGATTACACCCTTGAAGTTCTCCTCAGCACCGATAGGAATCTGAATCGGACACGGAGTAGCGCCCAACACATCTTTTACCTGACGAACTACCTCGAAGAAGTTCGCACCTGAACGGTCCATTTTGTTCACGTAACCGATTCTCGGCACATTGTACTTATCAGCCTGGCGCCATACTGTCTCTGACTGGGGTTCAACACCACCAACCGCACAGAAAGCAGCTACGGCACCATCCAAAATACGCAAGGAACGCTCCACCTCAACAGTGAAGTCAACGTGCCCCGGAGTATCAATCAAGTTAATCTTATACTTGTCATTATTATAGTTCCAGAAAGTAGTCGTAGCGGCGGAAGTAATCGTAATACCACGCTCCTGCTCCTGCTCCATCCAGTCCATAGTCGCAGCACCGTCATGCACCTCACCAATCTTGTGAGTCAGACCCGTGTAGAAAAGAATACGCTCAGAAGTCGTCGTCTTTCCTGCATCGATATGCGCCATGATACCGATGTTTCTGGTATATTTCAATCGTTCGTCAGCTTTTGTTGCCATCTAACCTTATCTCCTAAATGCTAATTGGGTAAATTAAAATCTGAAGTGAGCGAACGCACGGTTAGCCTCGGCCATACGGTGCATATCCTCTTTTCTCTTGAATGCGCCACCCTGATTGTTGAATGCGTCAATGATCTCAGCGCACAACTTATCAGCCATAGTCTTGCCACCACGCTTACGAGCGAAGATGATCAAGTTCTTCATTGAGATGGACTCTTTGCGATCCGGACGGATCTCAGTAGGGACTTGGAAAGTAGCACCACCTACACGGCGTGACTTAACCTCAACCTGCGGAGTGATATTATCCAGCGCAGCTTTCCAAATTTCGAGAGCGGATTTTTCCTCATTAGGCAATTTTGCCTTTACATTCTCCAGGGCGGAATAGAAAATATCGAAGGCAGTACTCTTCTTGCCATCGTACATCAAATGGTTAACGAATCTCGTTACCTTAACATCACCGAAAACAGGATCCGGGAGGATCTGTCTTTTCTTTGGTTTTGCTTTTCTCATTTTGTTTCCTCAAAAAAAAATTTTGTTCTTGTCGTTGGTTGCCTCTTTAATTGTCTTCAACGGTTCCGCTGAACCATTTACTCAACCTAAATAGCCTATCCAAATAACTCAAACTTGTTTAATACTAATTAAAATCCCAGTTTGAAGGCATGTAATCAATTACTTCTTCTTACCTTTTGCTGCAGCTGCCTGACCCGGCTTCGGACGCTTGGCACCGTATTTAGAGCGACGCTGTGTACGACCGTTCACACCTGCCGTATCCAACGTACCACGCACGATATGATAACGTACACCAGGGAGATCCTTCACACGACCACCACGTACCAATACGATAGAGTGCTCTTGCAGGTTGTGACCCTCACCCGGAATATAGGAGTTCACCTCCTTGCCATTTGTCAAACGTACTCTCGCTACTTTACGCATTGCAGAGTTAGGCTTCTTCGGAGTTGTCGTGTAAACACGCACACAAACGCCACGTCTTTGCGGACATGCGTCCAATGCAGGTGACTTACCCTTCTCCACCAAAGTTTCCCTTCCTTTTCTAACTAATTGCTGAATTGTAGGCATTTCTTTTTCTTTTAAACTTTGAATGTGTATTAATTATTTCTGATTCTTTCTACTTTCTTTCAAGCGCAAGACCACTCGTTCCAATCATACTATCAAGTAATTGCAGCCGTTTGGCCATAATTCGCTCTTAAAACGGCGCAAAGGTACGAATTTGTTTCCTAACAGCAAGGCTTTCTTGTAGGTAATTTCAATATATTTAACATAGATTGCGAGGTAAATTTCCATCCTGACTGACTTTTTCATTCCAGAGCTTGCTCCAATTTCTTCACAATATTCCTCCAAGTTCTACAAGAGGATAATTCAATTACTACCTGAGGAAAATAAAATTACCTCAGGAGGAAATTACAGTTTCATGGCGTAGGCAACGGGATTCCTACAGAAAGAAAAGAATAATACTTGTGAATAGTGCTACATGTCCTGGGAAAGGACTACTTTTGTGCGATAGTAATTCCTAAAAAGAGAAATAAGCATGAAAATAGCTATTATTGGCGCCGGAAATATCGGTGGCGCAATCGCCCGTGGATTGGCAAAAGGAACCCTGTTCCAAGCTTCTGACATCATTTGTACGGCGCAGAGTGATGAGACCTTGGAGAAAATGAGAAAAATCAATGAGGAATTTATCTTGATACACGACAACGTGGCCGCAGCAAAACAGGCGGATCTCATTCTCATTGCCGTGAAACCTTGGCGTGTGGAACGTATCATTGACGAGATCAAGCCGGCATTAGACTTTGACCGACAACTTATTCTCTCAGTCGCAGCTGGAGTCACTTTCGATCTCCTCTCCACCTACCTGACCAAGAACATGGACTATAACCAAATGAGCAACCCCACTATCTTCCGTATCATGCCCAACACAGCTATTGAGGTGTTGAGCAGCATGACGTTCATCTCTGCTCGAAACGCCTCGCAAGAGCAAATTGATATGGTGCTTCGGATTTTCAATGAGCTGGGAAATGCCATGCTGATCGAGGAGAGACTGATGGCAGCAGGTACAGCTTTGGCTTCCAGTGGAATCGCTTTTGCGCTCCGCTACATGCGAGCAGCTATCGAAGGAGGTGTAGAATTAGGATTCTATCCGAAACAGGCACAAGAGATTGTCGTACACACCGTAAAAGGGGCTGTAGATCTACTACTTGAAAACAAAAGCAACCCCGAAATGGAGATCGACAAGGTTACGACACCCGGTGGAATCACCATTAAGGGGTTGAATGAGATGGAACTTTCTGGCTTTACATCGGCAGTTATCCGCGGATTAAAGGCCAGCAAGTAATCGTTTCAAAACCGTCTGTGCAGAGATCTCTCGATTGGCAGCCTCCGGAATGACTATACTCTGTGGGCTCTCGATCACATCATCAGTAACGATCATGTTTCGACGCACAGGCAAGCAGTGCATAAAATAGGCGTTATTCGTAAGCGCCATCTTCTCCGCATCTACCGTCCAGGAGCGATCCATGCTGATCACCTGGCCGTAGTGCGGATCTCGATAAGCTGACCAGTTCTTGGCATAGATAAAGTCCGCACCCTCAAAAGCCTTCCGCTGATCATACTCCACACGGGCATTCCCCACAAACTTAGGATCCAATTCATAGCCTTCAGGATGGGTGATCACAAACTCATAATCCGTGGCATTCATCCACTCCGCAAAACTATTGGGAACAGCTTGCGGCAGTGATTTGGGATGAGGAGCCCAGGTCATCACAACCTTCGGACGAGCTGTTTTCTTATACTCCTCAATCGTGATCAAATCCGCAAAGCTCTGCAACGGATGGCGAGTGGCCGCCTCCATGCTGAAAACAGGTCTACCAGAATATTGGATAAATTGATTCAGTATCTTCTCATTGTAATCATCCTCCTTGCTCTCGAAACGGGCAAACGAACGCACGCCGATAATGTCACAATAGCAACCCATTACAGGGACAGCCTCCAAAAGGTGCTCTGGCTTATCACCATCCATAATGACACCCCGCTCTGTCTCCAACTTCCAAGCACCCTGATTCACGTCGAGCACGATCGTATTCATACCCAAGTTCATCGCTGCCTTCTGCGTAGAGAGACGAGTCCGCAAACTGGAGTTAAAGAAGATCATCAGCAGTGTCTTATGCTTACCTAACTCACTAAACTGGAATCGATCTTTCTTGATCTCAAACGCCTCATTAAGCGCCTGTTTCAGGTCGCCTAAATCTTGTACACAGGTGAAATTTCTCATTGTATATTATATGTATTTAGTGTTCTCTCCGAATAAAGCCAATACCGCAAGGTCTCAACTCGTGCGTATCTGCCCTGATCCTTCAATGATATATTTATAAGTAGTCAATTCCGGCAAGGCCATCGGACCACGAGCATGTAGCTTTTGCGTACTGATACCGATCTCCGCCCCGAAACCAAACTGAGCTCCGTCCGTAAAGGCCGTAGAGACATTGGCATAGACACAAGCCGCATCCACACAACGCTGGAACTGCCGAATGACCTGTTCATCCTCGCTAATTATACTCTCACTGTGCTTGGAACTATAGCGAGCGATATGAGCCAAAGCCTCCTCCAACGAACCCACCGTACGGATACTCATTTTATAATCCAAAAACTCCGTACCATAACTCTCCGCTGTAGCCACCTCTAACAAATCCATCGGATAATAGCCTGAGAGTGCAGCGAAGGCCTCCTCATCAGCGTAGATCCGGACATGATGTGCAGCCAACAACTCACAGAGGGAAGGCAGATCAGCCAAGCGTGCCCGGTGGACAATCAAACAGTCTAAGGCATTGCAAACACTGACCCGACGTGTTTTTGCGTTGTTGATAATCGCACAACCTTTCTCCACATCACCCGCTTGATCAAAATAAGTATGGCAGATACCTGCTCCTGTCTCTATCACCGGTACCCGAGCATGATCTCGAACAAAACGAATCAACGCCCCACTACCACGAGGAATGATCAAATCCACCAAACCTACAGCGTTGAGCAACTCCTCTGTTGCCTCACGTTCGGGAGGAAGCAATGTACAGGCCGCGGGATCAACACCTTGGTCCATCAAGACCGAACGAATAATCTTCACTAAAGCCCTGTTGGAACTATCCGCATCAGAGCCACCTTTCAGCACGCAAGCATTACCACTGCGGAAACAGAGTGAAAAGACATCGAATGTGACGTTCGGACGAGCCTCATAAATCACGCCTATCACCCCGAAGGGTACACTGATTTTCTTGATAACCATACCATTGGGACGTACCGTCTCATTCAACAATCGATCTAAAGGTGAAGGTAATGAAGACACATTACGCATATCATGTGCAATCGCCTCCACCCGATCAGCGGTTAATTTCAACCGGTCATACTTCGGATTAGCCGGATCCATTCGTTGTAAATCCTCCGCATTGGCTTCCAAGACCTCCTCTTGATGGGCCTCTAACGCATCAGCCACCAGTCGAAGGATCTTCACAACCCGTTCATCCGGCAAAGCGACTAACTGTTTGGCTGCCGCAGCCGTCTCATGCAACAACTTCTCAATAGGCATTTTCTTCTAACTCTAAGGGTATTAATCAATATACAAATAATCATAATGTACGAGCGGTTTACGGTCACGGCTACCTATCAAGGCACGAGCCTCTTCACTACCATAGCCCGCACACCCCACACCAAGGAGCCTTCCCTCCTCATTCACAATCCGCACGATGTCATCTTTCTCAAAGTCGCCAACCACCTGCGTCACACCTACGAGCAACAAGCTGGTGGCAGTCGGGGCTAACAATGCCTCTTCCGCTCCTTTATTAATATGGATCTCTCCCTTGGCAAAACCTTCCGAATGAGCGATCCATTTCTTTACACTACTAACCGGTGTAGCAGCAGGTAAGAAACGCGTACAAGGTGTAGCCTCCAAATCTTTTAGCAAGTCAAGCAAGATATTCGATCGCTTACCATTGGCGATAACCACCATTATGCCCTCATCTGCCACCTTCTGCGCAATATGGCATTTCGTCAACATCCCCCCTCGTCCGAAAGAGGAACGACCAGTCTGTACATACGAAGCTAAATCCGTCTTTCCTCGCTCCACGACTGGAATCACCTGTGAAGCGGAATCTGCCGGATTTCCATTATAGATACCATCAATGTTACTCAAGATAATAAGCGCATCCATGCCCATCATGGTAGCGATCAAGCCTGACAGCTCATCATTGTCCGTAAACATTAACTCTGTCACTGAGATAGTATCATTCTCATTGACAATGGGAATCACCCCATGTTCCAGCATCACCTCCATGCAATGCTTTTGGTTCAGATAATGGGTACGACTACCGAAATTTTCTTTCGTAGTCAACACCTGCCCACACATCAAACCATGTTCCCGAAACAATTCGTAATAACGATTAATCAGCTTTGCCTGGCCAACTGCCGAATAGAGTTGGCGGGCAGAAACCGAATCCAGCTTCTTGCCCACCTTTACCTCGCTTCGACCGGAGGCCACTGCACCAGAAGAGATTAAGACAATCTCCATGCCCGCATGGTGCAGCTCTGCTACTTGATCCACCAAGGCCGACATCCGGGTAATATCCAGTGTGCCATCCTTACGGGTCAATACATTGCTCCCGATTTTTACTGCTATACGTTTCATTTATTATCTTTATCCCGAATTTCCACTCGACGGATCTTGCCACTGATCGTCTTCGGCAACTCCTCCACAAACTCCACAACACGCGGATATTTATAGGGAGCCGTTACCCGCTTCACATGGTCTTGCAGCTCTTTGATCAAAGTCTCGCCCGCCTTTGACTTATATTCTTTCGCTAAGACAATCGTCGCTTTCACAACTTGACCACGAATCTCATCGGGTACACCTGTAATGGCACATTCCACCACAGCCGGATGCGTCATCAAGGCACTCTCCACTTCAAACGGGCCAATGCGGTAGCCAGAGCTCTTGATCACATCATCCGCACGTCCCACAAACCAATAATAACCATCCTCATCACGCCAAGCCACATCGCCGGTGTAATACACATCGTCATGCCAAGCCTCACGCGTCAACTCTGGATCTCTGTAATACTCTTTGAAAAGACCAAGCGGCTTTCCATGTCGTGTACGAACCACAATCTGGCCCTGCTCACCGTCCTCTGCACGTGTTCCATCGGGACGTAACAAATCCACTTCGTACTGCGGATTGGGCACACCCATCGAACCCGGTTTAGGCTCCATCCACGGGAAAGTAGCGATAGTCAAAGTCGTCTCTGTCTGACCAAACCCCTCCATTAGCTTGATACCCGTCAATTTATAGAAAGTATCATAAACCGCCGGGTTCAGCGCCTCACCCGCAATTGTGCAATACTTCAGCGAAGAGAGATCGTACTTTGTCAAATCCTCACGAATCAAAAAACGGAAAATCGTTGGAGGTGCGCAAAGCGAAGTGATACGATAATTTTGGATCATCTGCAGCATATCCGCTGGCGTGAACTTCTCATGATCATAGACAAAGACCGTAGCACCTGCGATCCACTGTCCATACAACTTGCCCCACACGGCTTTTCCCCATCCGGTATCCGCAATCGTCAAATGTAGACTATCCTCATGCAGATTGTGCCAGAAACTACCGGTAACAATATGCCCCAACGGATAGGTGAAATCATGAGCCACCATCTTGGGATTACCCGTCGTGCCAGAAGTAAAATACATCAACGAAATATCATCGTTGCTATTGACATGAGCCGGACGGACAAAGGGGGCCGCCTTTCGGATGCCCTCTTGGAAATCATCAAAGCCCTCAGGCACCAACGGTCCTACAGAGACCACCTTCTCCACACTCGGCGACTCGGGCAATGCATCTTGCACATGCTTCAGAATCACCTCCTCGCCCGCACAGACAATCATCTTGATCGCAGCGGCATTCGCCCGATAAACGATGTCTTTCTTCGTCAACAAATGGGTCGCAGGAATCACCACCGCACCTAATTTATGTAAAGCGATGGTGGAAAACCAGAATTCATAACGACGCTTTAAAATCAACATGACCATGTCGCCATGTCCAATTCCCAAAGACTGAAAATAAGAGGCTGTCTGATCGGTATAACGCTTCATGTCCGCAAAGGTAAAATCCACATGCTGTCCATGGTCATTGGTCCAGCACATAGCCTTCCGCTCCGGCTCCTCAGCCGCCCAAGCATCAACCACATCATAGCCGAAGTTGAATACCTCCGGCACCTTTATCTTCAAATTTGCAATGAAATCAGCCTGCGACTCAAACGTCGTTTGATCCAGAAATCTTTCTAACATAAATACCTGTGTTTAAGTGAATATAAATTCCACTCTATCTTCACTTAGACCCTATAGAAAAACTACATTATAATAGCCAAAAAACTAACTTTCTTATCATCTAACGCCTTCATACCATGAGGCAGCTCCGCATTGAAGTAAATGCTGTCGCCCTCATTCAGAATCAGATCCTTCCCATTCAAGCGCACCAACAAACGTCCGGAGAGCACGAAGTTAAACTCCTCTCCGGCATGAGAGTTGAGTGTAATCGGCTCCTCTTCGGGTTTCGGATGAACAGTAACCAAGAAAGGATCCGCCTTGCGACCAGCGAACCCGGCAGCCAACCCCTGGTATTTATAAGCCTTTGAACGCTCCACCGTTACACCTTTTCCTAAACGAGTCACGAAATAGGCACTCATCTTCGGATCATCGCCAAACATCAACGTTGTCAAGTCAATGCCATATGCCTGTGAGATACGGTGCAAGACACCGACAGGGATATCTACCTCGCCACTTTCCAGCTCCAGATACTGCGCCGGAGAAAGCTGACACACCTGCGCAATCTCTTCCGGAGTGATCTCCAAAGCATCACGCAAACCAGCTAAACGTGCCGCTATTTGTTGAATCTGTTCGCTCATTTTTATTGAAGTGTTATGTTATGCAACCCCCAAAGATACAAATTTATTAGTATTATGCACCAAACAGTAGCTATTTTTCTGTTTTTAGCCCTTAAAACCATGATTATTGTAATTGTTTTGCCTGCATAAATGTCTCCACAATCCCTTTATCCGGTGCTTGGTCACATAACGAAACTATCACAATCACCAAAGCTGAGAAGAAGAAGCAAGGCACAATTGCCGACAATCCTGTTATCTCATAGACATGGAAGCTCTCCCAGGCGATCACACTCAACGCTCCTACCACCATACCGCAAAGCGATCCTCTCAATGTCAACCGTTTCCACACCAAAGAGAGCAAAATAACAGGTGCGAAAGTCGCACCAAATCCTGCCCACGCATAAGAGACAAATCCCATGACCGTACTATCCGGGAACCAAGCAATGGCAATCGCAATCAAGGTGACAAGCAAAACCGAACAACGGCTGAGCCACATCGCACGGCGATCAGAGACCTGCTCCGTGAAAGCGGCATAAATATCGTTGACCATGGCTGAGCCCACCACCAGCAATTGAGAGGCTACCGTACTCATAATAGCAGCCAAGATTGCAGAAAAAAGCACACCGGCTAACCATGGATTAAAAAGCATTGAGGAAAGGCGCATGAAAATACGTTCTGCTGCCGCTTGATTCTCATAGATAATTCCTTGCTGTGAGAGATAAATCTGTCCTAACAGACCAATCGCCAAAGCCGCAAAAAGCGTGAGATAAACCCACACCAAAGCAATGATGCGTGAGCGTCTCACCTCCGAGGCAGAACGTATAGCCATGAAACGCACCAAAATATGTGGCATACCAAAATAGCCCAATCCCCACCCTAAACCGGAGATGATGCCACCCCACGTATGGCCATCTTGAGTGGAGAAAAGGGTCTCTTTCACATAATTTGCCTCGAACAGTGAAGCCACATCCGCACCCGTCAATTGGAAGAAGACCATTATCGGCACAATCAGCAACGCAAAAAACATCAAGATGCTTTGATAGAAATCAGTCCAACTGACTGCCAAAAAGCCACCAAAGAAAGTATAGAATACAATAATAAAGGCACCTAAGAAAAGCGCCGGACGATAACTCATGCCAAACAGTTCCTCAAACAACTTAGCCTCAGCACTGAATCCGGAGGCCACATACAAGAGAAAAAACACCAAAATGATCGAGGAACAAATCAAACGAATGGCCAATGAGTTTGTCTGAAAACGGTGCTGCAAATATTCCGGTACGGTAATCGCATCGCCAAAGCAATAGGAGAAACTACGCAAGCGGCGAGCAACAATCTTCCAATTTAAATAGGTACCAATCGCCAATCCTAAAGCAATCCAGAGGGCTTGATAGCCAAACAAACAGGCCGCACCAGGCAAACTCATAAACAGCCAAGCACTCATATCGGAGGCTTGTGCACTCAATGCGGTTACCCACGGATTCATTTGTCGCTCGCCCAAAAAGAACGATGACATATTATTTTTGGTTTTCCAACAGAAATACAAGCCGATGCCTAAGATCGCCACTGCATACGTAAAAAACGACACATAGATACCTAAATTTTCTTCCATACTCTTCCAAATTTTGCTATTTCACGATCACAAAGATAGCAATAATCGAAAAATACAATCATTTTATTTGTCAAAATCAAACAATATCGTACTTTTGCCCGTCATTTATTCGTTTTAATAACAAAATAAAGTTATGAAGAGTCTTTATTTATTCATTGGATGCTTAATTGCTTTAAGTTGGCAATCACTCAGCGCCCAAATGCACATCAATCCTGACACAGCAGTTGTCACCCAACATCAAACAACCATCAAAGGAGTCGCGATGAGCTACCATGCGACTACCGGCAATCAACCCGTTTGGGATGAACAAGGTAATCCCATCGCCGCTGTCAATTACACGTATTACGAACGAGACGGCATCAAAGATCGCTCCACTCGTCCTTTGGTGATCTCCTTCAACGGAGGTCCAGGCACAGCCTCTGTTTGGATGCAAATCGCCTATACCGGTCCTGTTTTGCTAAACTTGGACGACGAAGGAAATCCCGTACAGCCCTATGGACTTGGCAACAACCCCTATTCCATCCTCGATGTGGCAGATATTGTCTATGTGAATCCGGTGAATACCGGCTACTCCCGCATACTCAATGAGAACGTAGATCGCAAGCAGTTTTTCGGCGTGAACGAAGATGTGACCTATTTAGCGAAATGGATCACAACCTTTGTCACCCGTGTGAATCGCTGGACCTCACCCAAATATCTGATTGGCGAAAGCTATGGTACAACCCGTGTGTCTGGATTGGCACAAGAGCTGCAAAGCAGACATCAACTATTCCTCAACGGTGTCGTGTTGGTTTCTCCGACAGAGTTAGGTATCCGTCGTGACGGACCGGTTGACGAGGCATTAACCTTGCCCTATATGGCAGCCACGGCTTGGTATCATAAGGTTCTGCCCAACGATTTGCAGCAAAAAGATTTATTAGAGATCCTTCCGGAGGTAGAGCAATTCACTATTGACACCTACATTCCAGCCCTCGCTTGGGGAGGTCATCTGTCCGCAGAGAAAAGGCAGGCAATCGCATGTCAATTGGCCCACTATACGGGTGTGAAAGCCGAGAAGTTCTTGGAATATGGGCTGAAGATCTCACCGCAGATTTTCTGGAAAGAACTGTTGAGAGATAAAGGTTATACCATCGGCCGTTTGGATTCACGCTATCGGGGTATCGATCTGTTGGATGGAGGCGACCGTCCGGAATACAACTCAGAGTTGATCTCTTGGGAGCACTCTTTTACCCCAGCCATCAACTGGTATATGCGCAACGAGTTGAACTACAAGACCGACTTGGAGTATTACCTGTTCGGCCCTGTACACCCGTGGAACCGGGATGGTGACAACACCGGGCGCAATCTGATGAAAGCAGTGGCTCAAAACCCCTACTTGCATGTACTCTTGCAGTCTGGATACTACGATGGAGCATGCGACTATTTCAATGCCAAATACAACTTCTGGCAGATGGACAAGAGTGGGAAATTCCAGAATCGCTTCTTCTTCAAGGGCTATCGTAGTGGCCACATGATGTACATTCGCAAAGAAGATATGATTCAGGCGAACGACGACCTGCGTGAGTTCTTCAAGCAGACAACGCCGAAGCCTATGCAACCGGCAGCCTATTGACGGAAATGGCCGTGTTGCCAACGCAAACAGAGCGGCTCAGCCTGCAAAAAGGGTTGTAGCCGCTCTTTTATTTTATCCTCCACATAAAGCGGTGTGGTATAAGTGATGCTTAACGTGTTCTCCGTAGCGCTCAACTGATAGCGAAACAGATCCATATCCAAAGCGGCATTCAACTCAGGAAATACCTCATCGGCCTCAGCTCCCTCCTTGATATACCAACGTCCCTCCGGCAACGACAACAAATCTTCCGTAGGCAGCGATGCCCACTCCGTAGTAAAGAAGGCGATACGGCTATCCGCCACCGGTCCCTCCACCGTCGTAACCATACAGACCACAAACGTATTATTCACCAACGGCAGCAACTTCATCTCCACCTCGCTCCAATCAGTCGTGCGTAAGCAAAGGTAATCATCCGTCAAGTTCAGCAACGTAGAATAGCCATTCATCGTATTCTTCAAGCGTGCCTCCTTGCCCGACCGGTAAAGCTCCACCAAATCCTTACGCCATGCATCCTCTAACTGAGGGATATATTGATTTGGCATGGCCGTGAACACACTTGCCATGTCTTGCGCCCGCAAACCGCAGAGGGCCAGAAGCGCCAAAAGGCTTATCATTCCTTTTCTGATCATTTTCTATCTTTATTTCGTGCCCAAATATAGGCATATCATTCCTAACAACACCAAAAGCAGGTCAAACGCTTTGCTCTTTAAGTTTTTTTCATGGAAGAACAATGCACCCGCCGTGAAAGTGACCAACACACTGCTACGTCTCACCATCGAAACAATCGAGATCATCGAATCAGGGAAGGTCAACGCATAAAAGTAGATCCAATCCGCCACACAGAGGAACACAGAGATAAAAATGATGTTCCAACGCCATTGAAAAGGCGTGCTCTTCTGCCGGTTCGGATACCAAAGCGTCAACAAGATCACGCTCATGATCGCCAATTGATAGAGATTAAACCACACCTGCACTGTCATCACATCCATGCTACGCATCAAATGCTTATCATACAGACCGCTTACGGCACCCATCGTGATGGAAACCAGCATGAGCCAAATCCATCGGTTATGGGTAAAGCGGATGCCCTCCTTCCGTCCAGAAGCGGAAAGCAGGTAAAATGAGGCAATCGCAAACAAAACTCCAGCCCATTGATACCCATTCAGCCGCTCACCGAAAATCAGCAATGCACCCAGCAAGGTCAGCACGGGTTGTGTAGCCTTGATTGGGCCGGTCAATGTTAATGGCAGATGTTTCAATGCGAAATAACCTGAAATCCAAGAAGAAAGTACAATCACGGCCTTGACAAACACCCGCAAGTGTTCCGCCAAAGTAGCCTTCGGCACATACACCATCGTCCCATCCAAGCAATCCGTATAAAAAGAAAGCAAGATAAAGGGAACGAATAGCAAACTACTGAACAACGTATTCAAAAATAGGACAGGAATCACCGCATTCCCATTCAACGACAGCTTCTTGTTGACATCATAACAACCTAACAAGAAAGCCGAACAAAAAGCAAGCACTAACCACATGTGTTATTCCTCCATTACTTAACCTACAAACAACTCCTCGGGATAAGCCACATCCACCAAAAAGAGGGCCTGACCCGGTACAGAGACACCCGCTCGACAACGGTCTTTCGCCTCAATCACTTGTCGAAACTCCTCCAAACTCATACGTCCACGGCCAACCTCCAACAAAGTACCTACGATCGCACGCACCATATTCCGCAAGAAACGATCCGCTTGAATCGTGAAGACCCAACGTCCCTCTCCCTCAGCCGTCCATTCGGCACGCATGATCCGGCAATTATTGGTCTTCACATCCGTATGCAATTTACTGAAACTGGTAAAATCAATATAATCGAACAAAATAGAGCAGGCCTCATTCATCTTCTCCACATCCAAGCGTCCATGCCACTTGTAGGCAAACTCATGAAGGAAAGGATCCTTACAAGTCGTGATATGATATTGATAAGTACGCGAGGTCGCATCAAATCGGGCATGGGCATCGGCCCTCACCGGCACAATCCGATAAATCGCAATATCTTTGGGTAATACCCGATTCATCTTCTCTGTCAAGAACGACAAATCAACGATCGGCTCCTCCCAGTCAAAGTGAGCCACCATTAAGCGTGCATGCACGCCGGCATCCGTACGCCCCGCACCTACAATCGATACAGGTTTACGAAGCAACAGTGTCAAGGCCTCCTCCAGCCGTTGCTGCACCGTCATTCCGTTTGGCTGCACTTGCCATCCATTATACGCCTTCCCATTATAGGCCAAATAAACAAAATACCTATTCATAACCCTTGTTTCACAAAGACGTGCGAAATTACACAAAATTCCTCAGTATTGCCCACCCTCTTGCAGAAAAGCATTACGAATATACCCTAAAAGAGAGGCGCAACATGTTGTATTATTGGATGAATCCAGCAATAGCCTCGTAACAAAAGTAGCCACAAAGGGCTACCTTCAACACTACACTCAGCAAGAAGCCAATGAATGCACCCATACCTGCCCGCAACGCCTCTTGCATCGGTTTGCCGCCAATCAGCTCACCAACCAATGCGCCAATAAAAGGACCCAGGATGATACCCCAAGGAGCAAAAAGGAATATACCTGCGATCGTGCCAAGGATACAGCCCCAATTACCCGCTCGGCTCCCTCCGCTATATTTGGTTCCCAACAGTGGAGTCAGATAATCCAAGGCCTGCACGACAAGCACCAAGCAGCCCCACCACACCAATTCGTAAGTAGAAAACGCAACCCGCTCCGTCGCTTGCAATGCCCACAGCCCTAAGTAGGCGATAGGTGGTCCGGGCAATACAGGCAGGAAGCAACCTATCAAGCCCAACAACAAGCAGATAGCGGATAAAAAGTAAAGCAGGATGTCCATAGTTCTATTGTTAGTGCTGCGAAGATAAGAATTTCCGCATTATCAAGCTAAAAACCGCATCCGATTCGTTTTTTGTCTGTATATTTGCGGAAAAGCATCTCAGATATGAATAGCGTGACCAAAGAACAGATCATTCCCAAGCTAAGGACTTACTTTGCGAGTCAGCCCATCACCAAAGCTTGGCTGTTTGGCTCCTTCTCCCGGGGAGAGAAAAGCAGAACTATCTACATATATGAAAAAAGAATCTGTTTCAAGTAGAATATCCCTTCCTGAGGCCTTATATTCCGTAAGCATCTAAAGTAACTTCGCAAAAAAATGATTCCCCAGCTATACAAAGCCTATATGATCTATAAGTTTATGGGAAGTAAGGTATAGTGTTTGGACGAAATAGTCAGAAAAGTTGAACTAAATAGAAATGCGTGTTTGCCTGAATCATCGCACCTTTGCACCCAGATTAAAACATCGTTTAGCTTAAACTCAAAGGTAATATGAGAAGTAAGATTGAAGAGTACAATGCAGTAGTAGAAGCTGCCAGTAAGTTCACCAAGAGCGTTGCCGAGGGCGACAGCAAGTATGCAAAGGAGTTGTTCATTGAAGATGCCTGCCTCTTTGGTTTCCTGAACGGCAATTTCGAGCGTGGCAGCATCGAACAGTTCTATCACAATGTTGACACCGTAGGTGCCGGTAAAGCGTTCAAGACTCGCATCGACGTGCTGGAGCTTGAAGAGACACTGGCCGTTGTGCGTGTGTTGGAAGAAGGTTGGGGCGGCTCCATCGACTTCACCGACGTATTGCTTCTGCTGAAAATTGATGGCGAGTGGAAATGTGTGGCCAAGGCTTACAACCAGAACTCAAACACCATCAAGAAATAGGTCATGAAGCGTTTTTTCGGAATCGTGTTCCTTACCGTGCTGTTGTGCATCGGCTTTGGTGGGGTAAATGCTCAGACAAGTAAACAAGGATTATCCAACAAAAACAAAGTAACAATGGAAAAGAGCAAAGCGAAGGTGACTGCTATCCTGAAAGCAGTGGAACTCTATGCAGAAGCTGGCCGTAAAGGCAGCCGCGAGATTGGCAAGCAAGCCTTTACCGAACAGGCCACGATGTCATGGGTGGAGAACGGCAAGATTACTACCGTACCTATTTCCGCACTCTACTATGGATTGGAGCAGACTGGCGAAGAGGAAGTAACGTACGAGGTGGTGGATATGAGCATCGCCGATAATATAGCTTTCGTGCGCATCGACTCATGGTTCAGCAAGCTCGGATCATTCAACGACATGTTCACGCTGGCCGAGCAGAACGGCGAGTGGAAGATTGTCAGCAAAATCTACAGCGTGAAATAATTTTTGCAAGACAAAGGGGGACAGATTGAAGCAAAAAAGTCCTAGTCTGCCCCTTAATAGTAATAATCCGACGTTAAGTCAGAGATTATTGGTAACTTTGCAGCAGATTACCGAAACTGGAAATCAGAGTATTGACATGACAAAGATAACGAAGTTTCCCTCAGCGTTGATTAGCGGCGACTGCACCACATCGTCGCTCCGGCTTGATGGTGGCAGTATCATCGACCAATGCATTGTGACTGCCGGTGAAAGCGGCACATTCTTCCTTGAACAGCACCTGCTCTATGTGGTGCTGGGCGGAAGCGTGAAGCTGACCTGTGGCCGCCAGTCATGGACGGTTGGCAAGAACCAAATGATTCTGCTGCGAAAGGCCCACAGCGTAAGTTACGAGAAGAAAGGCTCGCCGGAGACAGGACTCTTCGAGAGCCAGCTTTTCGCTATCAATGACGAGCTGTTGAAGGACTTCCTCACCAAACTGCAAGTCAACGTGCCGCCAATGACCGAAGAGTTTGGAGCGCACGTGTCACCAATGAGCGCCCGCCTCGTGGCGTATTGTTGGTCATTGGCTCCTTGCTTCAACGACCCGTCGCAAGTGAATCCGGGGTTGTTGCGCCTGAAGGTGATGGAACTGCTGTTCAACGTAATGGACTGCTCGAAGAACATCTTCCGTCAGATGCTACAGTTGCGTCATCCTGTCAAAATAGATGTACACCGTGTAGTGGAAGAAAACTACGCATTTCCTATTTCTCTTGAAGAGCTTGCCTACCTCTCAGGACGTTCGCTCTCCAGTTTCAAACGTGATTTCCAAAGTATCTACGGCGAAACACCTGCCAAGTGGATCCGTGAGAAGCGATTGTCGAAAGCACATCAGATGCTCCAATCTTCTCAGATGTCCGTTGCAGATGTGGCTTACAGCCTCGGTTTCGAGAATCCAACCCATTTCAGCCGTATCTTCAAGCAACATTATGGAATTGCTCCGTCCCAGATAATGGCCATATAACTGATTATTTAGGTGGCAACTATATCGGTATTGTGTTATCAAGGAAGGACAGATAATTGGTGCTGGCAGAAGTGTTACCTGGGCGCAACAGTAGTTCACAATCATCCTCACGTCTGCCACATAATCCGTGGCAAAAAAAGTATAACTTTTCTGCATACCTTTATATATATAAGGAAGAAAAAAACTCCCGCAAGTAGATCTTTCGACCTAAACCTGCGGGAGCTTTCTCATACGCTGCGCACAAAGCTTAATGCGCATTCATCCTACCCCATCAAACAACATCCGGATTTTCCGGTTCAGTAGGTGGCTCTTGTTCCTCTTCCTGATTAGCCGCCTTCGCATCTTGCGTGCTATCCTTCGCATTAAACACCAGCTCGATCTCTCTCACGATCTTCTGCAGTTCTGTGCAGGGTGAGAAACGCAGCTGCATTGAACGGACAGATTTCAGATTCACCTCGCTCTCCACCTCACTACTCTTCGCCGAGAAGGTCGGGATGAACTTCCCAAAGTTATCCAACTGCACGGCATGACCTTGCTGGATATAGGCCTTCATCGCCTCTACCAAAGCGTAAGAGACGACCTGCACCATGCCCAAGTTCACGCCCGACGAGAGCGCGACATGTTGGCAGATGTACTTCATTGACACTGTGTCCCCACGATCAGGAACTAATACATGCTTGAGGTTCTTCTCCTTATCGAACCCAAAAAACTTTTTAACACGTCTCACAAAAAGACCCATAATAATTTCATTTTTAAGTTAATGAGGCCAGTTTCTCTTCTCTCTTGCCTCTTCTCCGAGAAGCCGCCTTGGGCTTACGGCAAGACACACTGATCCTGCTAAAGCCTTTCGGCAGGAAATGAACTAATATTGATTTTGCTCTTACTATGAAAGTTTTTGTGTTCTTCCTTAAGCAGGGGTTGTACTCTTACTAAGACGCAGGGTACATCCTTACTAAGACAGAGGGTGTGCTCTTACTAAGACGTAGGGTGTGTTCTTACTAAGACAGGGGGTGCGTTCTTACTAAGGCTGAAGGTGTGTCCTTACTAAGCCGAGAATGAAGTGTTGCCTATAGGGAATCTTCAAGCCATCAACGGGCCAAAAAAATTTCCCCAGTTAGGAAAAAATATCGCTCTAACTGGGGAAAACTATTTTGCGAATCAATCGCTGCTCATGGAATGGCTCAAAACATCTTGCGCACTCGATCGACGGCGGCGATGAAGGTGTCGATCTCCTCCTTGGTGTTATAAAAAGAGAAGGAGGCACGCACAGTGCCCTCAATGCCAAGTGCCTGCATCAGAGGCTGGGCACAATGGTGACCGGTACGCACCGCTATGCCCAACCGGTCGAGCAGCATGCCCATGTCATAATGATGAATATCGCCGATCAAGAAGGAGAGAACGGCTCCCTTCTGTGCCGCCTCGCCAAAGATGCGTGCACCCTCGATGGTGCGCAATCCGGCTGTGGCATAACGAAGTAGCTCCGTCTCGTAAGCGGCGATCTGCTCCATGCCCAAACGATCGACATACCGCAATGCCTCCGCCAAGGCTGTGCTACCGATATAATCGGGTGTACCAGCCTCAAACTTAAAGGGCAACTCGTTGAAGGTAGTTTTCTCAAAAGAGACGGTCGCAATCATCTCTCCTCCCCCTTGATAGGGCGGCAGCCGATCGAGCCATTCCTCCTTGCCATAGAGCACACCAATGCCGGTCGGGCCATAGACTTTGTGCCCAGAGAAGACATAAAACTCGGGATCTAATTCCTGTACATTGACCTTCATGTGCGGCACGGATTGCGCCCCGTCGATCAACACCGGCACGCCCTGCTCATGGGCAATCTCAATCAGCTCTTTCACCGGATTGATCGTACCCAACACATTGGAGACATGCGCCACAGCGACCAAACGGGTACGCTCCGAGAAAAGCCGACGATAGGCATCTAACTGCAGCTCGCCCCGCTCATTCATCGGTATCACCTTCAAACAGATTCCTTTACGGGCTGCCTGAATTTGCCAAGGCACAATGTTCGAATGGTGCTCCATAACAGATACAATCACCTCATCCCCCGCCTTCATGCAAGCATCCGTGAAAGAGGAGGCCACCAAGTTGATGGATTCGGTAGTGCCCCGGGTAAAGATGATCTCGTTCGCCGAACGGGCATTCAAGAAACGCTGCACCGTCTTACGCGCCTCCTCATGCGCCTCCGTAGCCTCTTGGCTCAGGAAATGGACACCCCGGTGGATGTTCGCATTCACGTTGTAATAACCGTTCTCAATCTTCTCCACCACGGCACGAGGCTTCTGTGTGGTCGCCCCGTTGTCAAAATAGATCAAGGGTTTGTTATAGACCTTGTGACTCAGAATGGGGAAATCTTCCCGAATGGATTGTATATCTAACATCGTCGTTTTCTCTTTTTGCTGTTCAAATCAAGGTGCCAAAGGTACGAAATTTGTCCCAAAACCTTTATATTTGCTTCGCAAAAGCGAAGATAGGCAGCACCTCGACAAAACATTCAAACAAATTTGATGCTTTTGCGCTCGGTTTGCGCTATCTTTGCGGCCAAATTCAACATTATTCAATAAACAAAAAGAAGTATCATGAAAAGGCACCTATTCTTGAGCCTGTTATTGGCTCTTTTCGCTACCAGCGCATTAGCTGCCGATCAAGTCAAAATCGAACCGGCATTCTGGTGGAGCGGCATGAAAAATCCCGAGTTGCAACTGATGGTTTATGGAAAGGATATTGCGGGGTATTTGCCCAGCATCAACTATCCGGGCGTGCAACTGAAAAGTTCCGTAGCGTTAGAGAGTCCCAATTATCTGTTGATTTATCTTGACGTAGCGAATGCCCAGCCCGGCACCTTCGACATCACCTTCACACAGGGAAAGAAGCATTTCAAGATGCCCTACGAGCTGAAGGCTCGCAAGGCGAACGCTGATCAGATCAAGGGCTTTGACTCTTCCGATGTGCTTTACCTCATCATGCCGGATCGTTTCGCTGATGGCGATCCCTCATTGGATCAGATCCCGATGCGCACCGACTACAAAGTGGATCGCAACAATCCTAACGCACGCCACGGCGGAGACCTGGCGGGCATCGAGCAGCACTTAGATTATATCGAAGATTTGGGCGTGACGGCCATTTGGCTGAACCCCGTCTTGGAGAACGACATGAAGGGCGGCTCCTATCATGGCTACGCCACGACCGACTATTACCGGGTGGATCCCCGCTTCGGTTCGAATGAGGATTATAAGCGACTGATCGACAAGACGCATCAAAAAGGCATGAAGGTGGTGATGGATATGATTTTCAACCACTGCGGTAGCGATCATCCTTGGATGAGAGATGTACCGAGCCACGACTGGTTCAATAATTTGGACCACTACGTGCAAACCAACCACGACAAGGAGGCCTATTTCGATCCCTACGTCTCCGACTACGACAAGAATTGCATGATCAACGGTTGGTTCGTGCCCTCCATGCCGGACCTGAATCAAAAGAATCCGCACGTAGCGAAATACCTGATCCAGAACTCGATCTGGTGGATAGAGTACAGTGGTGTAGATGGGATTCGTCAAGACACCTATCCCTACGCCGATGTGGATATGATGCACGATTGGTGCGAGGCCGTAGAGTTGGAATATCCGGATTACAACATCGTCGGCGAGGCGTGGATGAACTATACCATTGGCTCCGCTTACTGGCAGCGTGGCAGTCGGCTGAATTTTGGGAAAGACACCGGTTTGAAATCGGTGATGGATTTCCGCTTGATGGGTATTGCCCATGACGTGTTCCATGCAGACGGTGGTTTACAAGGAGTCTTCGAGCATCTGTGTTATGACTATGTCTATCCAGACATCAACCATGTGCTCCGTTTCTTGGAGAATCACGACACCGATCGCTTCTTGCGGGAGATGCCGAAAAGCTCAGCGGATCTATATGCGTTCAAACAGGGCGTAACCTTCCTGCTGACCATCCCCGGTATTCCGCAGCTCTATTACGGGCAGGAGTTGTTGATGAATGGCACGAAAGAGAAGAGCGATGGCTATATCCGTCTGGATGTGCCAGGGGGTTGGCCGGGCGATAAAGTGAACCAGTTTGAGCCTTCAGGGCGTACCGCTGTGCAAAATGAAGCTTGGACTTTCATACAGACCTTGCTCAAATGGCGTAAAGGCAATGAGGTGATCGCCAAAGGCAAGATGAAACATTTCATGCTCAACAAAGGGGTGTACGTTTATGAGCGTAGCCTCAATGGAAAACGGGTTATGGTGTTGATGAACGGAAGCAGCAAAGCGGTAGAGTTGTCGCTCGATCGGTATGCAGAGAGTCTGCAGGGCACGGCGCAAGGTAAAGATATCTTGACCGGGCGCACCGTCGCTTTAGGCACTTCACTCTCGATGAAAGCGAAAGAGATTTTGGTGTTAGAGCTGTAAGCTACATACGCTCCCCTCAAAAGCAATGACCAAGAAGAGATTAGTCATAAATCATCTTCTTGGTCATTCCTCCATCAATGGTCAAATTCTCGCCATTGATAAAATCATTCTCGGTCTGCGCAAGGAAAAGGGCCAGACGAGCGACATCTTCCGGTTTGCCAACCCTGCCCGAAGGATGCTGCGCATGATCTTCCGGGCGCAGCGATGCATAGCCTTGATTTTGAATCCAGCCGGGAGAGATACAATTCACGGTGATGTGATAGGGAGCCAACGAGATGGCCAAAGCATGAGTCAACGAATAAATCCCCCCTTTGGAAGCCGCATAGGCCTCTGTTCCAGGTTCACTCATTAGGTAGCGTGTAGAGCACAGATTGATGATACGCCCGAAGGGATTGGGCGCAGTAAGTTGCTCCCGATGCTGTGCCAAGCGACGAGCCGTGATAAAGGCCGAACGCAGATTAACAGACAAAATACGATCAAACTCTTCTACGCTGCAAGCCGTCAGTGGTTTGAAATCAGAAACGCCAACATTATTGATCAGCACATCCAAATCGCCCCAGTCCTCGAAGAGTTGATCCATGCAGGCCTCCAAACGGTTTGCTTCACGTACATCCACCGGATAGAATGCAGCACCTGTCCGCAACGCCAGCTCCTTGCCCTTCGCTTCATCCACATCGCAAAAGGCCACCCGATGTCCCGCCGCACGAAAAGCACGCACCAAGGCTTGCCCGATTCCGTTGGCTCCTCCGGTGATGAAGACCCGACGCATCGGTTGGGAGGGCAGCGACGTACGCCCTTTGGGAGACGTACGTTTCCGCTGCTGATACTCATCAAATTTTTTCTCTAAATAGTTGTCTGCCATATTACTCCGCTGCCAAACAAGCATCCAACTGCTTTGTCAACATCTCTTTATCGAGATGCTGGCCAATAAAGACAATCTTGATCATGCGATCGCCATACTGCTTATCCCAGTCGCGCATCAATCCCGGCTCCTGCTTCATCAGTTGGATCAAATCCTCCTCCGGGGCAGTAGCATACCAAAGACCCGCTTGTGAGATCTGCTTCTGCTTACCTGCCTGCTCAAAAAGAATAGACATATCCCGATTGTGCGCAAAGTAGCAAATACCCTTCGCACGAATCACATTGGTAGGCCATTGTGTGGCCAAGAAGCGGTCGAACTTATGAATATCGAAGGGCGGACGGCGGTAATAGACAAAGGTACCAATGCCGTATTCCTCAGCCTCTCCCTCATCGTGATGATGATGCTCGTGATGGTGGTGATGGGCCTCTTCCTCCTCCGCTTCCGTCGGAGCCTTCTCAATACCTCTGATCCAACCCGCAGAGGTAGCTACCCGTTCAAAATTAAAGAGGTGCGTGTCGATCAAATCATCCAAGGCCACCTTCGCATAATCACACTCGATGATCTTCGCGGCCGGCTGCAACGTGCGAATGATCTGCTTGATACGGGCCAACTCCTCCGGCTTCACCTCTGAAGCCTTGTTGAGCAGGATCAGGTTACAGAACTCGATCTGCTGGATAATCAAATTCTCGATATCCTCCTCGTCGATGTGCTCACGGGTCAGCTGGTCGCCACAAGCGAACTCGCTCTCCAAGCGCAACGCATCCACAACAGTCGTCACGCAATCCAAACGGCAACGGCCATACTTCGTATAGTTCTCTCCCAAACGAGGAATGGAACAGATGGTTTGCGCAATCGGCTCCGGCTCACAAATACCGCTGGCTTCAATCACTATATAATCAAAGCGTTGCATCTTCATGATCTCAAAGATCTGCTCAATCAGATCCGTCCGAAGCGTGCAACAAATACAACCATTCTGAAGAGCCACCAAGCTCTCATCTTTTTTGCCGACAATGCCTCCCTTTTGGATCAAATCCGCATCAATATTGACCTCGCCAATGTCATTGACGATTACCGCAAACTTAATGCCTCGTTGGTTGGAGAGAATATGGTTGACCAATGTTGTTTTCCCACTGCCCAGATAACCGGTCAAGAGCAGTATAGGAGTCTCTTTTGTATTCATCTTTTTACCTTATTATAATATAGTGCAAAAGTACACGTTTTTCTGTTAGAACGGCCAGAACAACGGGGCGAAAAGTGCCGAAACAGCTACAGTCATGAGGTTCATCAAGATACCTAAGCGAGCGAAATCCTGGAATTTGTAACCACCGGGACCATACACCAACAGGTGCGTAGGCGATCCAATCGGAGTAGCAAAGCTGGCCGTTGAGATCATCAAGGAGAAGAGGAATGGCTCCGGGTTTACCCCTAAGACATGAGCCGTCTGCATAGCAATCGGGAAAAAGATCGCAGCAGCAGCTGTATTGGAGATAAACTCACTCATCACGCAAACCGTCAAACAAATCACAATCAGTGCGATATAGGGATTCGTTCCACATAGACCTTGGATACTTCCTGCGATAGCCGCCGCCAAACCGGTAGATTGGATGGAGGAGGCCACACCGATAGAGGCCGCAAAAACCACCAAGGTACTACCCGATACATTCGAGCGTGCCGAGGCAGGTGTACAACATTTCGTGAGCAACAACAGAATCATGCCCACCAACGCAGCCGTCACCAATGGCAAGATATTGAACGCACTGACGGCAACAATCGCAAGCATAATGGCTGAAGCCACATAGGTCTTTTGGTTAACCGGGATGTCTTTCTCCGGTTTGTTAAGCAGAAGCATATCTTTCTCCAAAAGGCTCGCCTGATCATAGAAATCGGGTGTACATTCTAACAACAGTGTATCACCAGGGAAGATAACCGTCTCACGCGGGCTGGCCTCAATACGCTTACCTTGGCGAGAAATAGCGATCAGCACCACTTGGAACAGCTTCTCGAAGTTTCGGCTCATGAAGGTACGTCCGATCAAGGAGCTGTATTCCGGTACGACCGCCTGCACCAAATTACGTTCTCCACTCAACTCCGAAACCGAATAGACATGCTGAGCCGCAGTTACCAACCCATGCGATTGTTTCAACGCCATTAATTTATCGGGCATACCCGTATAGATCAAGCGGTCACCTCCCATGATGAACTCATCATCGGGCACAGGAGAAATCAACTCTTTATCAAAGCGCAGGATCTCAATGATGTGCCCACCATTCACCTGCCCCAAGCCGGCCTCCTCCACGGTTTGTCCCACATACGGGCAATCCGAAGGGACCAACAATTCCACAGTAAACTCCTTCGTATCGGCGAATTGCTCCTCACTCTGTGTACGCTCCGGCAGGAAACGACGCATCAAAAGGAGTAATAGATAACCTGCGATCAAACAAATAACCCCCAACTTACCTACTTCGAAAAAGCCGAAGGAATGGCCTGTCTGATCGGCATAAAGGCCACTGACAATCAGATTAGGCGGTGTTCCGATGATCGTGCAAAGGCCACCGAACACAGAGGCATAGCTCAACGGGATCAACAACTTGGAAGGTTTAAGGCGGAGCTTCTTCGACCAAATCATCACCACTTGGATAAACATGGCCACCACCGTCGTATTGCTCAGCACGGCACTGGCTGCTGAGACGGGAGCCATCAAACGTAACAACGCACCGGGATAGCTTTTAGGTGTGCCCAAGCAACGACGGGTAATCCAATGCAACACACCCGTTTGTGTCAATCCAGACACCACGACAAACATAAAGGCAACCGTCAACACGGAGGTTGAACTGAACCCACTCAATGCCGCTTTCAAATCAATAGTGCCCGTTAGCAACAAAACGGCCAATCCCCCTAAGAAAGCAAAATCGGTCGGTACTTTCGTAAAGATCAAGAGAGCGAATATGCCCAACATGGTAACTATTGCCACCCACGCATAGCCAGTCAAGCCGGCAAATAAAATTTGGTCCATAAACTGTATAGTTAAAAGTTAATTCTCACGCATTTGACTATCCGATTAACCATTTACTTCCAGGTAGGTAAGAGAGCGCTTTCACCGCCACCGCACAGCAGATGTAAGATAGCAAGGCAATACAAGGAATCGCCATATAAACAGGGACAAGCGGATTCGCCTGATCGCCATTCACAAAGAAAGAGGCAATCGGAGCTAAGAAAAATAGATGCACTAAATACATACCAAATGAAAGTCGAGCCAATTCCTTAACAAAGCGATTAGGGCGCTTTATACAGCTGAAGAGCAAAAAAGCACCAAAGGTGGCACAGAGCACATTGGGGGTACAAAACTCCCAAGACCATTCCAACAAAGGTGTTTCAATGGGTCCTCCAGGCACGCCTTTCCACCAAAATGACCATGCCGTGAAGACAGCTCCCAACAGGAAACAGAAGGTACCCAGACGTAAACGTTTGCTGCGGCTCCAATCCAAATGCACCCGAATATAATGCGCCAGAACCAGGTAGCCCAAATAGCCGGAGCAATACCAAAGCATGTGATAACCATTCCAGAAGCACTCACCCCACAACTCAGCAGCCACAAACCGATGCAGCCAAGGCATGAAAGTGGAACCAACAAACAACCAAAGGAACGTACGTTCTTCTTTCGCCGTAGCTCGTTCCAACCAAGGAGAGACAACCGGCATGATCAAGTAGAGACTGATCAAGGGATACATGAACCAAAGATGACCCGCCATCGAGGGAAAATTGAAGGGCAGCAGTTTCAAGTCAGCCAAGGATTGCTCCCAGCTCATGCCACCCCAAGCCAAGGGAAGAAAGCAATAAAGCAGAGCGAAAAACAGAAAAGGCGGCAAGATGCGCAGGAAACGGCGATGATAGAACTGTCCCATGGTGACACCCGGTTTAAGCGGTACCAACAGGAAGGCAGAGACCACCATGAAAAGGGGTACACAGGTTCGGGATACTCCTCCGTCATAGAAAGCCACCCAAAAACGGTTCGCCTCATTCGCCAACCGGGATACATTGCCCGCCAAACCGGAACTATCCGCCGCATAAAAATTCTCACTGGCATGTACCAGCATGACCAAGAAACAGGCGATCGCCCGAATGTAATCGACAAAAACAATTCTTTCTGCTGTCTTTTCCATAATGCTGTATCTTAATTAAAGGTCTATCATTGCAACCGATAGCTCACAAAAGCGAAGCGTCTGCTGTCAGGTGCCCAAGAGTTGACGTTAATCGTGCCTTGCCCACCGAAAAGTTTCACCAACAGACGAGACTCCCCTCCTGTCGCTGGCATGATGCGCAGCTCTACATTTTTGTTAGCTAAATGCTGACCTGGCTCCAGATCTCCTTTATAATAGGTAATAAAGACCACCTGCTGACCATCAGGCGAAACATGTGGGAACCAGGCGTTACGTGTCTCATCAAAAGTCATTTGGGTCTGCTCGCTACCATCCGCCTTCATACGCCACACCTGCATCAATCCACTGCGCACCGAGTTGAACCAAATGTGTTTCCCATTCGGAGCATATTCCGGGCCATCGTCCAACCCTTCTGCAGTGGTCAGCCGTTGTTCCTCGCCACCCTCCGCAGGGATAACATAGACATCAAAATTGCCTTTGCGTGCCGCACAATAGGCCAACTGTTTCCCGTCAGGACTCCAGCCATGCAGGTAACTGGGGGCCATCGGTGTGACCAAACGAGGCGTACCTCCCGTGATCGGAAGCGTATAGATGCGAGATTGTCCATCCTCTTTCGTACCATGACTGATGGCGATCTGCTGTCCATCGGCTGAAAGCACATGATCGTTGTTACAGCGGACCGCATAGGCCGTCTCAATCTGCTCCGGCTCACCCGGCTGATCGGGAGAAAGTTTATAGAGTTTTCCACCACTATTATAGATAAGCCATTGCCCGTCAGAAGTCCAGTTAGGCGCTTCTATGAGATAGGGAAACTCCTTGACCGTGGTGCGTTCACCTGTAGTGATGTCGCAGATCTCCAAGATACTGGTGACCTTTTGTTGTGCGGAGAGTGCGCCTATCGCCAGTGCCGCACTGCACAGAATCATGAATATTCGCTTCATGTTGTTGAGATTTAAGTTGAAACTTTGCAAAAATAATAAACTTTTCGAGAAGAAGTCCTATGGTAACCTTTTCTTTTGCACTGTCTTATTTCTGCATAAATATCGAGTTAACACAGATAAAAGATAGTATTTATGCAATAAAAGCCGCTTTACGATTATAAATATACAGAATTATAGTATATTCGCGCACTGTTAAGACAAAGAGAGAAATAACAAATAAACGTAAAAGACAAATACAAACTAAACTTGAAAAGACAATGAGGAAGATTTGTTTAGGCATGGTAGGGCTTACGCTCTGCACCCTCTCCATCATGGCGCAGACCCGGAAAGTAACGGGTCGCGTGGTCTCAAAAGAAGACGGCGAACCGATTATCGGTGCCTCCATCATCGCAAAAGGAACGACGGTGGGAACAGTGACGGACTTCGATGGAAACTTCACGCTCGATGTGCCGAACGAAGCGGCGACATTGGTGATCTCCTACATCGGTATGGCCACACAGAACGTGAAAGTTCAACCCTTGCTGAACATCTCGATGGAGTCTGACACGCAAGACTTGGACGAGGTAGTGGTGACTGGTTATGGCGTGACCAAGAAGGCGGCCTTCACCGGATCCGCACAGGTAGTGAACAACGAGGTGCTGACCCAGAAGACAGACGCAAACTTCATGAAGTCGCTCGAAGGAACCGTGACAGGCTTGCAGGTGAACAGTGCTTCTGGTCAGCCGGGAGCTTTCGCCTCTACGACAATCCGTGGTAAGTCATCCATCAACTCAGGAACAGAACCGCTCTACGTGATTGATGGTGTTCCTATTTTCACCAACAAAGTCGGTTCTTGGGAAGGTCAAGAGGTCAGCCCGATGGCCAACATCAACCCTGCGGACATTGAGAGTATCACAGTCTTGAAAGATGCGACAGCCACCTCTATCTATGGCGCACGCGCAGCGAATGGTGTGATCGTGATCTCCACCAAACGAGGTAAGACAGGACGGGCACGCTTCACCTTCGACGCAAAAGCCGGTTTCAGCAAAGCAAGCCACTTGGACAGGGAGTATCGCATGGTAGATCTCGACAAGTATAAGGAGATCTGGTCGGAAGGCTATGTCAACGCCGGTTTGGCCACAACCAAAGAGGAGGGCTATCAGATCCTGCGTGAGAACGGTATCGATTGGTATGGCTTTGATATGGACGAGACGCCCAGCGTGGATTGGTTAGACGCCATCCTGCGTACCGGTGTGACCCAGGAGTATAACCTCGGTGTACAGGGCGGTACGGAATCCGGCCGTTACTTCGCCAACTTGGGCTATTTCGAGAACCAAGGTACGATGATCGGCTCAGGCATGAAACGCTATTCCGGTCGATTGAACCTGGATGGGAATCGGGATCGTATCGGCTATGGTCTCTCAGTCAACATGGCCCTCTCGGACATTGACAACATTCCAATCAGCAGCAACTATACAAACCCAATGGTTTGCGTCTATGACACCCGCCCCTTCCAGCAGATCTACAATGCGGATGGCTCGTATGCGATGGTGCAGGATGGTTTCTACAACCCCGTGGCGATGTATGACAAGGAGTCGGGCGACGAGTATAATCAGAAGACCTTGACAGCGATTATCAACCCCTACTTCACCTACAAGATCCTCGATGGCTTGACTTGGAAGACCAACGCTGGCTTGAGTTTGATGGACATTCGGGAGTTTTGGTATAACGGCATGAACAACCCAGAGAGCTGGTCGAGTGACGGCTGTACGGAAATCACGGGCAGTCGCTACAACTACCGCACGACGAACTATACGCTGACCAACACCCTCAACTGGATCACGACCTTCAACGAGAAGCACAACGTGAACCTGATGCTGGGTCAAGAGGTACAAAAGCAGACTTATAGCAAGTTCGCTGCAGAGGCCAAAGGTTATCCACAGAGTGATCTGCGTGAGTTAGACAATGCCTCTACACCCACCATCGCCGGTTCGCTCTACAAAGCCAGCACGTTGAACTCCTTCTTCTTCAACGGTGAATACAACTATAATAATAAGTATTACGGATCGGCCTCTTTCCGCTACGACGGTTCCTCTCGCTTTGGTGCCAACAATAAGTGGGCGCCCTTCTGGTCAGTCGGTGGAAAATATCGCATCACCGAGGAGGCTTTTATGGCTGACACCAAGGATTGGCTGACTGACTTGACGCTCCGTGCCAGCTACGGAACGGTGGGTAACCAGGACATTGGCGAGTATGCAGCCATGGGTCTTTACAGCTATGGCTATGGCTACAACTCCCAGCCGGGTGCGAAACCCTCACAGATCGCCAATCCGGATCTGAAGTGGGAGACTGTGGCAAAATTCGACGTGGGTGTGAACGCTACGTTGTTCAATGTGCTTAGCGTGGAGTTGGATTATTACAACCAGCGCACAAAAGACATGATCTTCGAAGTACCTACCTCCTACACCACCGGATTTGATTACGTGACCAAGAATGTGGGCGAAATGGAGAACAGTGGTTTTGAGGCAATGATCAACGCCACGTTGATCCGCACGCAGGACTTCTCTTGGAGTGCTTCCGCTTCGTTCACCTACAACCACAACCAAATCAAGAGCTTGGCCACGGATGAGCCGATCACCACAACATACAGCATCCAACAAGCCGGTCTGCCGATCAACTCTTGGTATCTGAAAGAGTATGCCGGCGTAGATCCTCAGACGGGTGATCCCCTCTTCTACACCAACGGCAAGGGCTCTCCCACAACGACCAACTCCAGCGAGGCGAGTCAGGTTGTCTTAGGCCAGATGGCTCCGAAGTATTTCGGTGCCTTCACAATGAACTTCCGTTATCGGGATTTCGACCTTGCAGCCAGCATGAACTATTCCGCAGGCAACAAGGTCTATAACCGAGGTATGGAGTTTGACTTGATGTGTGGTGATTATGAGTTAGGTCCTGTGGCGACTTATGTCTATGAGAATCGCTGGCAGAAGCCGGGCGATGTGACCGACGTGCCGAGATTCATCGCCGGAGGACAGAGTGAGGCAGCCGCACGCAGCAGCCGCTTCTTGATGAATGGCTCCTACGCCCGTATGAAGAACATCACCTTGGGCTACACCTTGCCCAAGAAGATTGCCAAGGCGTTGACCATCGACAACTTGCGTGTCTATGCCTCTGTGGATAATCTCTTCACCATCACGGCGAAAGACTTCCTCGGTTTTGATCCGCAGGCTGAGAACGACTACTATCAGCAGTGGGCCTATCCCGTGCCGACCACCTATCTGTTTGGCGTGAACTTGAGTTTCTAAACAACAGCAAACCGTTTAATTCAACACATTGAAAAGAATGAAAACCAAAATAGCAACTTTATTTGCATGTGGAAGTTTATTGATGGGCTTCACGGCCTGCGACGACTTCCTGACGGAGAACCCCTCGGTTTCTATCCCTGATGGGGAGGCTTTCCAGAAAGCCAGTGATTTCACCAACAACCTGCATGGCATGTATTATGCGATGGAGAGCTCCCGTTTCTTAGGTCGAAATGTGGAGATTTTGGGTGACGCTTGCGCTGACCTCGTGAACCACAGCAACTCTACCGGCCACTGGCGGCAACTCGCCCATTGGCAGGTCTATGACACGGATGGCTATCTGCAAGACATCTGGCAATATGGCTATCAAGTGATTGACCGTGCTGCCCGCATCATTGCGAACGCAGACATGGTGAGTGAGATGCCGGACGCAGATCAACCTAAGGTGAACGAGGTGATCGCCGAGGCCTATGCCTCACGTGCCTTGGCCATGTCCTACATGGTGCAGATCTGGGGATTGCCCTACAATGATGCCAATTCCGGTAAGCCGGGTATCGTGAACGTCACTACGCCGGTCGGTGAGGGCGAGCAGGTGAGCCGGGCTACCGTAGGCGAAAACTACCAGCAGATCCTCTCCGACATCGAGCAAGCGAAGGCCTATTTCGCCAAGGAGGGTGTGGAGTCAGCAGGTGCTTTCTATATGAATCCTGCCGCCACCTTCGCACTGGAGGCTCGTGTGCGCATCAACATGCACGACTATGCGGGGGCTGTCACAGCCGCTCAGCAAGCAATCGCCGCTACGGATGGGGAGTTGATCGACAACGCCGCTGGCTTCGAGGCACGCTGGCGTTCTTCCAACGACTCTTCGGAGGATCTCTTTATCATCCGTCAGAGTGCCACAGACAACCTCGGTGCAAACTCCATCCACACGATGTTCAACAGCTATGGTCTTTCCATCAATGGCGACTTCTTGGCCACCTATGGGGAGAATGACATCCGTACAAAGGTGATGAACATGGACGCTGGCAAGTTCATCGGTACAAGCGAGGGTGCGAATGCCAACAGCATACCTGTCCTGACCTTGCCGGAACTCTACCTGACAATTGCTGAGGCAGAGGCAGCACAAGGCAACTATGCCGCTGCCAAGGAGGCCTTAGGCACCTTACTCGCAGCTCGCTACACCGATTTCGATGCCGCTTCATTACCTACCGACGCCTCACTGGTTACACGCATCCGCACGGAGCGTAACAAAGAGTTGATCCAGCAGGGCTTCCGCTGGTATGACGCACGTCGCTGGGGAGAGAAAATCAGTGTCTCCGCCGGTGCTTACAAGAACTTCGACATCGCTCAGTTTGTCTATCCGATTCCCGCCAACGAGATCAATGCCGGTTATGGCGTGACACAGACGGAGAACTGGAGCGCAGCTATGCCAAAATAAGATTAATCCATTTAAGAATTAGGAATGAGGAGTTTGGAGTGATCCATCCTCATTCCTAATAGTTTCGTATTTCAACATGAAAAAGACTTTTATCTCAATGAGCTTGGCCCTTATTCTTGGAGGAAGTGCCTTTGCTCAACCGGCTCCCCAGACTTTCCGCGAGGAGCTTTCCTATTTTATGCCGAAAGAGTGGCATTACACCTTGGATAACCAAGTGCCTACCCCCGAACAGGAGCTGGGTTTCCAAGTAGGTTCGCAACATGTGAATTGGGAACAAGTAGTGGCCTACATGAAGCGGTTGGCCGCTGTATCGCCCCGTTTCTCCATCCAGGAATATGGCCGTACCTTTGAGAACAGGCCGTTGCTCTGCGTGGTAATTACCTCTGAGAAAAACCAGAAGAACCTGGAGAGCCTACGTGCGGCACATGCCCAATTGGCTGATCCGACCGCCAGTGTGGACACCAAGTCGTTGCCTGCCGTGGCGAGCGTAATGATGTCTGTGCATGGCAATGAGGCTTCCGGCGTGAATGCCTCCCTGCCTTTCGCCTATTTCTTCGCTGCCGCACAAGGCCCGGAGATCGAGGCGTTGCTCGACAAGACCATCATCACCTTGGTACCAGGACAGAATCCGGATGGTATCACACGCTTCTCTACGTGGGTCAACTCCAACCGTAGCCTGCGCAATGTGACCGACCCACAATCCCGAGAGTTCAGCGAGATCTGGCCGGGTGGACGCAGCAACCACTATTGGCACGACCTCAACCGCGATTGGCTGAATGCCTCTATGCCGGAAATGAAGGCGCTCCTGAAGATCTATCACGACTGGATGCCTAACCTCGTGAACGACCATCACGAGATGGGTAGCAGCTCCACCTATTTCTTAGAGCCGGCTGATCCCGTGGGTTATTATCCCTTTATTCCACAAGAGAACAAAGACCTGACGCAAAAGGTCTCTTCTTATAATATGGCTGCGCTCGATCGCATTGGATCGCAATACCTCTCCAAGGATCAGTTTGACAGCTACTCGCTGGGTACAGGTGATGTCTATGGCGACGCACTTGGCTCTGTAGCTATGCTGTTCGAGCAAGCCTCCGCAAGAGGACATCAGCAGGAGACTGCTAACGGCATCCTGAATTTCCCCTTCGCTGTGCGCAACCATGCGACAACCGCTTTCGGTAGTGTAAAGGCTGCTTTTGAGATGCGGGAGGAGCTGAACGACTATATGCATCGCTTCGTCGTGGCACGTCACAAAGAGGCAGTTGCCCTGCCGGAGAAGGGCTACATCTTCGATGGCAATGGATCGGACGCTGTCAGCTATCACTTCCTGGAGCTGCTTGCCAACCACAAGTTGCAAGTGAACCGTTTGGCAAAGGCAACGACCATCAATGGCCACACCTACGACCCGGCACATGCCTATGTGATCCCGATGGATCAACGAAACTCCATGTTGCTCCGTTCTTTCTTGGAGCGCAACACGCAGTTCAAGGATAGCCTCTTCTACGACCTCTCTACATGGAACATGGCCGAAGCATTCGGTTTGAACTATGCTCCACTGAAATCACTCGCCGGGCTGCAAGGCGAGGCCATCGCAACACCGACCTTCCCGAAGGGTAACGTGAGCGGAAAGGCCTCCTACGCCTACCTGTTCGACAACAAGGAATTCTATGCTCCCCTCATGATCAAGCGTCTGCAAGAGGGCGGTGCGCAAGTGAAGGTCTCTGGCGTAGGTCTTCACGCTGCCGAGGGTTACTCCTACGGCCCGGGTATGTTGATCGTGCCGGTGATGGGGCAAAAGATCTCCGGGGACTCCATCTACACGTTGATCAGTAAGAATGCCGCCGAGACCGGTATCACGGTACGTACGGTTTCCTCCGGACAGATGAAAGACTACGACCTCGGTCACTTTTATAACCAGACGATCCGTGAGCCGAAAGTGGCTGTTCTCGTGGGTGGCCGTTCCCGCTCCAATGTGGCCGGCTCTTTGTGGTACTTGATGGACTATCGTTTCCAAATGCAGCCTACTCTGCTTGACGATGCGGACTTCATGCGTAATGATCTCGCCCGCTACAACGTCTTGATCCTCTCGGGCGAACCCTCGGGTGGTGAGGCTGCGACGAATAAGATCGCTGATTGGGTGAAAGCTGGTGGTACGTTGATCACGATCGGCAATGCCTACCAAGCTGCCAACAAGGCAAAACTGACGAAGATTGAGACCGTTGACCTCTCGCAACCCGACTCGGCTACCTATGTGTCCTATGACAAACGTTCCGACCGTTTTGCGGAGTTCCAGATACCGGGTACGGATTTACAAGTCTCTTTGGATGTGACTCATCCGTTGGGTTGGGGCTATACAGCACCGCAAGTACCTGTCTTGAAGAACTCCAATCTAGTGTTCAAGATGCCAAAGGTGGCCAACCAAGCACCTGTTTGTTATGACAAGCAGCAGCCTCTGCTCAGCGGCTTCATCCGTCCGGAGCACCTAAAGGCACTGACCGGTATGCCAGAAGTCATTTGCGAGCGTGCAGGCAAGGGCCAAGTAATCTGCTTTGCCGATGATCCCAACTTCCGCTCTATCTGGTATGCAGGGACCCGCCTCTTCATGAATGCGGTCCTCTTCGGCAATCTGATCCGGGAATAGGTTACTTTTATACCTCCCTCGTGTCCTTGCGGATTAATAACACAAGGGCACGAGGGAATTGTGAATTGACCAGGATTATGGATTTCGGGGGTATGAATCCTCCCGCTCACCACACATACCGATTCAAGTCGCCCGGCTGACGGAGGGCGTTGCGACGTTGCATGGGAGTCGCTCCGCTCACCCGCTTCATGAACTTGTTGAAGCTTGTTTTTCCGGTCATGCCAATGCGCCGGCCCACCTCCGCCAATGTCTGGTCGGTGAAGCGCAGCAGGTCGTCGGCGAGGAGCAGGAGGTAGCGATCCCGAAAGTCCGATTGGCTCATCCCCGTGAGCACCTGTATGAAGCCATAGAAGGGTTGCACATCGATCCCCTCGGCATGGCAAAAGCGGAGGCTATCGGTCTGCCCTTTGCTCAAGGCTTGCAGCCAGCGGTCGAACACTTGGATACCCGTTGGCTGTAAATTGCGCTCAACAGGCTCCGTGAAGCGGTTGCCATCGCGGTCATAATAATAACGTTGGGTGAACGGCGGTATGTAGAGCGCCTTCATGTCTGCGAATTGCGGTTTCTGAGTCATAATCCGTTTTTTTGTGTTTGCAGCCTATCTTCGCTGTTTATCGGCAAATGTAAACATTCTTGTGAATTATCCTCGCGTATTTGCAAGGATAAATTATCAATCGATTTACTATCCTTGAAGTATTACAAGGGTAACTCATCAATCATTATACTATCCTTGAAACATTGCAAGGATAACTCATTAATCGTTATACTATCCTTGAAGTATTGCAAGGGTAACTTATCAATCGTTATACTATCCTTGAAGTATTGCAAGGGTAACTCATCAATCGTTATACTATCCTTGAAGTATTGCAAGGGTAACTCATCAATCGCTATGCTATCCTTGTAATCGTACGAGGGTAAAAAGTGAATTACGACTTAATTACGAATGCCATTTTCATTCTAAAAACAAAGGGGGTGTGCATGGGTTCATAACATGCACACCCCCTAACTTTTAGTCGTTCATTCGTCCATTACTTGACGGTCTTCAGCATCTCCTCCACCGCACGACGGAGCTGGGCATCCTCACCACTGAGTTGCTGCTCAGGCGTGTTATAGACTTCGATGTCGGGTTGCAGCTGCTGGTTCTCCAAGTAGTTGCCTCGCATATCCTTTACACCTACCTGCGGAATACCGAAAACCAACGTGTTGTCAATCTGTGTCTCCCACCACACGGCGGTCATCGTGCCCGGCACGGGTGCACCGATCAACTTACCGATGTTTAGCTCCTTATACACCCAAGGGAAGCCATGGGCGTTAGAATAGTTATCCTCACACATCAGCACGCAAGAGGGCTTCGTCCACTTGTTGTAGGGATCACTACCGATGTATTGTCCTCGTGGCTCAAAGCGCTGATACTCCTTGCCGCTCAACAGCGTGGCCAGATCGTCGTGCAACCAGCCACCGCCATTGTGACGGGTGTCAATGATCACTGCCTTCTTCTGGCGGCAACGTCCCAAGAGGGCGGAATAGACCTCCCGGAAGCTCTCGCTGTTCATGCCACGCACATGCACATAGCCAATCTGTCCACCGGAGAGCTTATCGACCGTTTCCTCGCAATGCTTGATCCAACGCTTGTAGAGCAACTCCCGCTGATCGCCTTGGCTGATCGGCTTCACCTGCTCCTCAAAGCGGCGACCCGTAGCGGGATCGTAGATGGCTAAACGCACCTTCTTACCGGCCTTGCCGCTCAACAGCGGATAGTAGTCATTCTCCTTCGTCAGTTTCACACCATCAATCGCTTCAATCACACAGCCCTTGCGGATCTTCGTGTCTGCCTTCGTAAGCGGTCCCTTGGCAAGAATCTCCTCGATCTTCAAACCCTCACCGCTGTAGGCATTGTCAAAGAAAGCACCTAAGGAGGCAGTCTCCGGGCAATTCATCGGTGCATAGTAGCGAGCGCCTGTGTGCGAGCCGTTCAGCTCACCCAACAGCTCTGAGAGCATCTCCTGGAAATCGTAGTTGTTGTTGATATGTGGGAGGAAGCGGGCGTAGGCCTTGCGATAGCCCTCCCAATCGATGCCCCGCAACGTGGGATCGTAAAACTTCTCCTTTGCCTGTCGCCAAGCATGCTCAAAGATATAGGCCCGCTCCTCGGCCGGACGGTAGTTGAACTCCGCCTGGAAGGGAATGTTCTTCTCTTTGTTGTCTTTCAGCTCAATCTTCTTCAGCTTACCCCGTGAGGTGAGGAAGAGGTTTTCCACCTTCTTGTCCGTGAGCAGCGTACCGCCACCGACCTCTTTCAGCAACAGCTTCGTGGAGCGCTCCTTCAAGTCCTGCTCCCAGAGGTCATAGCCCTTCTCGAAGGTGGCGCAATAGTAAAGCTTGTCGCCCTTTTGGCTCAGCACGGCATCGCCCAGATGCGACGAGTGGGCGGTCAAGCGGATCACCCGATCTTGGCGGTTGGCCAAGTCGAACTTCAACGGCTCAACCGGTTTGTCGGCCTTCTCCTCCTTCTTATCAGCCTCCTTATCGTCCTTATCGTCCTTCTTGTCCTTCTGCTCATCATCCTCCAACAGGGCGGTCTCTTCCTTGCTCTGACGGAACTTGTCATACGCCTCACCGTCGAAGAACATGATGTAGATGTCTCGCTCGGCACCCCAGCTGCCGTGACTGCGATAACCTGCCCGGTCAGAGTTCCAGATCATCGCTTTGCCATCGAGCACCCACTTGGCGTTGCCATCCGAATAGCCGCTCTCCGTCAGGTTGGTCACCTCGCCACTGCCGTCGGCCTTCACCAAGGCTACGTCGCTATTGTTCCAACCGCCCACGCTGATATAGTCCACCAAGAGCCAGCGACTGTCGGGCGACCACTGATAGTGCTGATCGCCATCGCTATAGGAATAGAGGTACTTGCCATCGAGCACCGTGCGAATCTGCTTCGTCGCCCGGTTCACCACCTTGAGCGTGGTGCGCTCCTCCAAATAGGCCACCTCCTTACCATCCGGGGAATAGGTGGGTTGGAAAGAGGTCTTGCCATTCACCACAAGCGGCTCCTCCTGGATCTCGGGGGCATAGGTGAAGAGCTTGTCCTCCTTGTTCTTCAACTTACTCTCATAGAGTCCCCAAGTGCCCTCCCGTTCAGCGGAATAGAGCAACGAACGACCATCAGGACTAAACTCGATGTTGCGCTCCTGCTGCGGGGTGTCGGTAATCTGACGGGTGGTCTCATACTCCACAGAAGTTACATACACATCTCCGTGGGTGATGAAAGCGACCTCCTTTGCGCTGGGTGACACGGCGATGTCGGTCGCACCCTCTCGCAGAAGACGTTGCACGAGATCTCGGCTACTGTTATCCTTGCGAATGCGGATATTCACCTTTTTCGGCTGCTCACCTTCACGCAGCGTGTAGATCTCACCGTCATAATCATAGCAGAGCAATCCCTGCTGAGAAGCGGTCAGATGCCGCACGGGGTGGAGCGTGTGCTGGGTGAGCAGCTTCGGCTGTCCACCGTTCAGGGAGGCTTTATAGACATTGAACGAGCCGTTTTGCTCGCTCAAGTAGTAGTAGGACTGCCCATCAGGTGCCCAGACGGGATTCCGATCCTCACCACCGAAGGTAGTCAGCTTGCGGAACTGCTTCTGTCCGCTATCCGCCAACCAAATATCACGGGTGATAGAGGATTGGTGATGCTTACGCCAGCTGTCCTCATAGCCCTTCCAGTCGTTGTAGAGCAACTGCTTACCGTCGGGGCTCACCGCCAAGTGATCCATATAGAGCGAGGAGTAGAGCTGTGGGCGATGACCCTCGGTATCTACCTCATAGACCTGCATGAAACGTGCGCCGGGGAACTGGATGTCCGTCGCATCCTGCATCACGTTAGCGTTGTAGAGCACATGGTTGTTATCCCGGAAAGCCACAGGGTATTCAGCCGCCGTGTGCGTAGTGAGGCGTTTGGGCTCACCACCCTGCTTGTCAATTAGATAAATGTCGAACTGTCCCTCGCGGTCAGAAGCAAATGCGATTTGTTTGCCATCGGGCGACCAAACGGGGCGGGTGTCCTGACCGGGATGGGAGGTCAACTGACGTGCCTCACCACCTGCGGTCGGCACAGTGAACAGATCTCCTTGATAGGAGAAGGCGATGGTCTGTCCATCGGGAGAAAGGGCGCAATAGCGCATCCAGAGCGGAGTCTCCTCCGCAAATGCTGCCGCCGTAGTGAAAGCGAACGCTAAGGCAGGAATCAATACCTTCTTCATACTATTCTATTTAATGATTTTACAATTTGTTTATATGCTGACAAAGGTCGGTAAAAAGTGGCACATTCACACAAAAAAATCGGCACAAAGCCCCGAAATCACTTCGCTACCTTGTGCCATTTGTTTCACCTATGAAATTATGAAAAATGATATCTATGTACTTTTAAAATAGGCCACCCTTCGGAGTATTCTCCGGATAGCCCGGCTTCACCGGAACGCGGGCATTGTCCATAGCCGCATTCAAGACAAGCCATGCCGTAATCGCCGCATCCACCTTCAAGTCACTCAATGAGAGCCGCTCGTAGGTGTCCATCGTCGTATGATAGGTGCGGTCATACTCCAATTCATCCTGAATAAACTGATAGGCTGGCAATCCCATACGATCAAACGCCATGTGATCCGTACCTCCGGTCTTACGCAGCGAGAGTGTCTTGAATCCTAACGATTCAAACGGTTTTTTCCACGTCTCGAAGAAGGGAACAGCCAGGTCATTCTCCTCCAAATAGATGCCACGGAATCGACCAGAGCCATTGTCCATATTCAGATAGAGTGCGAAGTTGTTGTAACCGGGCAATGCCTTGCCCTTCTCACCGTCATAGAGATACTGATTTGCATAACCACGTGAACCATAAAGACCCTGTTCCTCACCTCCCCAAAGGGCAATGCGGATCGTACGTTTCGGTTGGATATTTATGGCTTTCAAGATGCGCATGGCTTCCATCATCACAATGCAACCGGAAGCATTGTCAGCAGCACCTGTACTACCATGCCAAGAGTCGAGATGTGCGCCAATCAGGACAATCTCATTCTTCAACTTTGGATCCGTGCCTAGGATCTCGGCAATCACATTGTTTATCTTCGTGTTGTTCGTGAAGCTGTTCTTGATCTCCAACTCCATTTCCACCTTCTCGCCCCTCTTCAGCAAGCGAGCCATACGGCCGTGATCCTCGATCGGCAGGATAATCTCCGGAGTCGGCTCCGGATCTCCCTGCTTGTATTGCACGCCACGTGAGCTGGGCACATTGAAGACACCGCTGCCACTCACCACAGCCAATGCATTCTCGCTCTTCAAGAACTGGCTGATGGCATTCTGCAACTCACGCATTGCCTGCCAGTTGCCTGGCATACGTCTGCGATTGGAGGGACGGGGATCTTGTGCCAACTCGACCAGTTGCTCCTCCGTATAACGAGAAGCTAATGGCTCAAATTTGATCTCGTAGGTCTGTTGCACGGGCATCAATACAATCTTCCCCGCCAACTTTCCTTTGTATTTCTCCAAGTCAGCCTTTTCCTGTACATCGAGCAGAACACATTCACCTTTGACCAAACCGTTGGTACTGCCCGACCAAGCCTTAGGATTCGCCGCAAAGCTGCAATAATAGGGGGCCGTCATCGCCACGTAGTTCTTCTCGTTGTCCCAGCCACCCTTTTCAAACTCATAGGCAAACTCAGCACGGGGATTGGAAAGACCCATCTCCTTCAATTTGTCGATCACCAATCCCTCCGCACGTAATTTCATTTGTGAAGCAGCCAAGCGAGAACCCAATTCATCGGTCATAAACTCAGAGAGTTCCTCTACCTGGGAATGGTTAAAAGCTTGATCTTTTACTCGGAATGCCAGATTGTCACCTAAACAAGTCTGCGCATAGGTCGAAACACTTGCCGCACAAGCTACGACCATCATTAGTACTGTTCTTTTCATACACATGAATTTGTTGAATAAATACATTGTTCGAAACCGCCCCCAAAAGTACGATTAATTCAAACATCTGTTTTCCTTGACTACAAAAATATTTTTCTCCAGTTAGGAAAAAATATTTCTCCAACTGGAAAAAAACATTACAGGAACAGCTCGTAGCAGAGTTTCAGGAAGAAGAGCGTCAACACCACGATAATAACGGGTTTGACAAATCCGGTACCTTTGCTGACGAAATAGCGAGCACCAAGGTAATTGCCCACGATACTGAAAACAGCCGCAGCAATCGCCAGAGGCATCCACACCACACCATGCGTTAAGAAGACCGCCAAAGCGGCTACATTGGTAGAGAGGTTGATCACCTTCGTGATTCCGGCCGCCTCGTTCAAGCTGACATGGGCGACAGCGGTCAGCAGGAGCATGAGGAAAGTACCTGTGCCCGGGCCATAGAAGCCGTCGTAAATACCTATCACAAAGCTTAACGCCGCTACGATCAAGATGGTCAAACGATTAGAATAGGGTGGATTATCGGATTGCAGCGCTTTCTTATTCAACACATACGCACCTGTCAACGGGAGGATGATCAACATAATCATCTTGAACGTATCAGAGGCAACCAATAGCGCTAACCGAGCGCCCAACCAAGAGCCTAAAAGCGCTAAAACAACCGCTGGCAACACCCTCCGCCAACGGATAAATCCACGACGAGCGAACTGCCAAGTGGCTACACAGGTACCACAACAAGAACCAAACTTATTCGTGCCAATAGCTGCATGAGGGGGAAGCCCCGCAATCAAGTAGGCTGGAAGGGAGATCAAGCCGCCACCGCCGGCAATGGCATCAATAAATCCGGCTAAACCCACCAACGGGCAGACGATCACAAATGTCCAAATATCCATCGTTTGTTATTTTGAGCAGCAAAGATAGTGGATTTATTTATTCCCACCCATGAACCACTCCTTGAACTCACTGGCCCGCACCTTGCTGACAATGATGCGTTCGGCAGTCGGCAACGTGAGGTTGATCGCCAATCGATTGTTGAACCACAGATCAATGTCTCTGACGGCTTGCCGAGCGATCAGGTACTGGCGATTGGCCCGGAAAAAGCGATCGGGATCCAATCGCTCCGTCAGTTCATCCATTGTCTGCGGAAGGTCATACACCTTTCCCTCCAGCGTCACCACCTTCACTTGCCCCTCTGCGATGAAGCCATAGGCGATGCGATCCACCGCCAAAGGGAGCAACTTATCGCCCTTCATGGGAATCAGGAAATGAGAGGGATAACGCTCCGCTTTCCGTAAGGAATGAATGAGTTGCTTGAAATCCGCTCCATCCGTGCGAGGTGCGCATAAATGGTGCAACTTCTGCAACGCCGCACGCATCTCCTCCTCGCCAATCGGTTTCAGGAGGTAATCAATGCTATTGACCTTGAACGCCCGCAGGGCATATTCATCGTAGGCCGTCGTGAAAATCACCGGACAACGGATCTCCACCTTCTCAAACAGCTCAAACGCAGAGCCATCCGCCAAATGAATATCGACAAAGATCAACTCAGGCATCGAATGCGTGGCAAACCAATCCAAGGCATCTTCCACACTGTCTAACACCTCGATCACCTCCACCTCCGGGGCTACCCTCGCCAATACAGCCTGCAAGTTGCGCACAGCCGCCTTCTCATCCTCTATAATAAGTGCTTTCATTCGATGCTCGATTTATGTTGTAAAGGAAGCGTCACCCGGAAACAGCCCTCCGCCTCCGAGATCTGAATGGCTTGCCCGAAAAGCAGGTCGTAGCGTTTGGACAGATTGGCCAATCCTACTCCCGTCCCGGCGGGGCAATCTCGTCGGGGTTGCAGATTGTTCGCCACCAGCAAACCGTGCGCATTCGGCTCCTCGGAATCGGGAAGTGTTACGGTACGAATGGCGATGGTGAGTGGCTTACGGCGACTGATCTCATTATGTTTGATGGCATTCTCCACCAAGGTCTGCACCGAGAGCGGCGGCAACAGGTCGTCGAGCCAAGCCGGATTCACCTCCACCTCGAAGCGCAGGTTCTCTTCATAGCGCATCTGCATCAAGTAGCGATAGGCCTCCACGAAATCCATCTCCTCCCGCAAGGTCACAGTCTGTTCCACATTCTCCTGAAGGGTGTAGCGAAGTACCCGGGATAGTTCACGAATATAATCCTCCGCCTTGTCGGGTTGCTCGCGCACCAACGACTGCAACGTGTTCAAGGAGTTGAAGAGCATGTGGGGATTCAGTTGATTCTTCAGCGCCAAGTATTGATTACGACTGTTCTCTGCCTGCAAGGCGCTATTCTGCACTACCATCGCTTGATGCGCACGAATCAAGTAATAGATGTAGCAGGTGCCATTTACGATCAAGATGACGACCAGGTCGCGGATCGGATGCAGGTAGAGATGGATACGGGAATGGATGGCGGGGATGCCCCACTCATGATGCAGGAAGACGAACAGCTCACCCAACAGCTTACTGAGCAACCAGGTCACGCAGAAAGAGAGTCCCAGCGTCCACCAACGCATCCGAATGGTCGGGTCGTTGAAACGGAAGAAACGCAGGTTAATGAGAAACAACAACCAGAAAGAGAACGACGCATAGGCAATCTCGACCAACACCTCCACGGGGGAGAGGTGTTGAAAGAGCTGCTTATTGCCCCAAGCGTCGGTCAACGACAGCAACTCCGGGAAATGGATCAGGCAGCCGACCAGCAACGAGATGCCGATCAACAACCCCAACTCCTTCTTTTGCCACACACGTTTCATACGTCTCTTTTCCGTTCAGCGGACGCAAAGATAACGACTTTCCGCTCGCTATCGCTCCACGAAGGCAGAAACATACATGCCCGGACGGAAAAGCGCGTGTTGCGTCTTCACCTTGGCATAAAGTTCCACCGAACGATTCACCTCATCCACCTGCTGACCGATGGAGATCAAGGTTGCCTCGAAGGTCTCATCACCCAAACCATTTACCCGGAACTTCAGCGGAGCGCCTACCTCCAAACCTGCCAGATCCTTCTCGTAGGCGGTCAGTCGCAACAGCGCTTGCCGCTTGTCAATCAGCTCACAGAGCGCTTCCCCCGCCTGCACGTAGCTGCCCAAGTTAATCTTTACCGCACCTAAATAGCCGCCGATTGGTGCTTTTACCTCTAAGTAGGGCACAATGCCAGCCGTTGCCAACCGTTCCGGATCGACCCCTAACAGACGGAGTTGCGCAGCGGCAGCCTCCGCCCGGCTCTTCATGGAGAGCCAATCGGCCTCGCTCTGTTGCAACCGCTTTTGCGAAGCGACCTCAGCTTGCGAAAGGGTTTTCTGCCGTTTATACTCCTCCTCCAAGAAGCGCAGTTGCGCCCGGCTCTCCAAATAGGTCTGTTGTAGTTGGATAAACTCCGGATTCTCCAAGGTAGCTAATAGCGTACCCTGCGCCACATAATTGCCCGGCAAGAGGGAGAGTGTATGCACCACGCCTCCCATCGTCAGCGTCACGGTCGCTAACCGCTCTGGCGGAATCTCCAACGTGCCATTAAATGCCGCACTACGTGCTTGCACGGTCGCTTCGGTCGTTCCATCTACAGCCGTGGTGTCAGTTTGTGCGGCGGGCTTTACCTCCGCCGTCGTTTCTTGCGAGGTGCTACTCGTTGTCTCCTCCGCTTGCGGCTGCTCTCCTCCGCAGGCCATCAAGCCTGCGATTCCTATCCATAGCATGATTCTTTTCATCGCTTTATACCTTATATATATACTTACTCGTGATACAACTCATATTCCAAGGCGGCCACATTGTATTGGCGCACCGCCTCAATATAGCCTTTCCGGATCTCCACCGCCGCATTCATGCTCTGGATATACTCCGTGATGTCGGTCTCGCTCTCGCGGAATTGCAGATCGGCAGTCTTTTGCAGCTGCTCGGCCTCCGGCAGGGCCTGCTCTTGGTAATAACGGACACTCTCGCCATAGCGCCGCAAGCCGGAGCGCAGCTCCTCCACCTTGTTGCGCAACGCCAAACGGTTGGCATCGGCCTCAACCTGCGCTTTGCTCCATTCGATCTTCGCCTGCTTGATGCGACTCTTCTGCGGCAGGAACCAAACCGGGAAGGAAACACCCACCGTCCAGGCATTCAGTCCCTTCACCGGGAGAATGTCTTGCCGGCTATACCCCACCGAAAGCTCCGGGAAGAAACGGCTACGCTCTATCTGGAGCATTGCCCGCTTCTCATTCACCTGACTCTCGAAATAGTTCAGGTGAGCCGTCGAAAGCCCAAGGGTATCCAAGGCGACGGGATAGAGCCGTTGCGTCGTCTCTTGCGGACGAATCGGCTCCGGAGCGTAGCAACTCCATTGCAGACGTTTCGCCGCTAACTTCAACTCCTCTTCCGCTTGGAATAGCTTGTTGCGCATCTCGGCGGCGATTGTCGTAGCCATCTGCTTTTCCAACAGCGTGCTCTCGCCCTGCGTATAACGGAGTTCGCCGGCCCGTTGCAAGCGATCCGCCCACATCCGTTGCTCGGCATACATCGCCCGCAGGTTCCAGGCGTAGAGGTATTCCGCCCAGGCCCGTTTCACTTCGGCTTTCACCTCCTTCTCCACCAGCTGCCGATAGGATTCGCCCATCGCTACCTGCTTGTTCACTAAGGCATTCTTGTAGAATGGGGTTAACAGGGAACCCAACGATTGCGTGACCGCCAACTCCTTATCCTTCTTCTCCGGGCCGTTCAGCTGTCCCCAGGCATAGGAGAACTCCGCAGGAGCCGCCTCAACGACCTCCCCTCGCGTCGCCCGGATGCGTTGCAGCTCCAGCGTGGCGGTCCGCAAGCGGGGATGATTTTGCAAAGCCCATTCAATCGCCTCCTCCAACTCCACAGGGCGTGCCGTCTCTTGGGCACTCATCGGAGCGGCAGCGAACAGGCATCCTAAGCACAGGGCGGTGAACCCCGTCCGGTATTTCCATTTATCCCAGCGGAAGGTGGCCGAAGCATGCACTAAATAGTAGCAAACCGGGATCAGCAACAGCGTCAACACCGTGGAGACAATCAAACCGCCAATCACCACAGTCGCCAACGGTCGTTGCACCTCGGCTCCGGCTGAGGTGGCGATCGCCATCGGCACGAAACCCAACGAGGCAACTAATCCGGTCAAGAAAACGGGGCGCAGCAGATGCGGACAGCTCTCCGCGATCACCCGGGAGGTGCACAACGGATATTTCGCCCGGTGACGCACCGCATTGAAGTGGTTGATCATCAAGATACCATTCAACACCGCCACACCAAACAGAGCGATGAAACCCACGCCCGCTGAGATGCTGAAAGGCAAGCCCC
>OBLI01000343.1_pt1 | contig 50070 bp, 34 predicted proteins | sample 1519701 | NCBI WGS metagenome assembly OBLI01 (sample SAMEA3663005, study PRJEB22513) | pig gut metagenome | biome: pig gut; feature: pig-associated habitat; material: faeces | place: France | collected 2012
CGAATAAGCGTTTATCATCAAAAAAATAATAGCCCCCATCACAAGATGGAGGGCTCTATGCTCATCCACCTGCGAAGTGCAAGCGGAGAGGAACAGGATGATGAGGGATAATATGTAATGCTGAAAGTTTCATTGAATGCAATTGATAATTGAGTACTTTTAATCGGATTCACCTCTGGATCATCCAATTGAAACATGTCTCACTGTGCATCAAGTTTTGACCAGTTAATGATTCTGTAACCACCTTTGTCAGGTCCGATATGGGAGATGAAACCATTCTCGGTGAGGAAACTGAGGTAGCGCTTAACTGTAGTCTTTCCACAATTTGCCAATAGCTCCATGGTTTTAATTGACACATAAGCATCATTATTAATTGCATAGAGAATTGATTCGAACGTTTTCTGTGACATTTTCTGTGACAGCTGTTGTGCTTTCTGTGACAATTGTTCGATTTTGTGGTCCACTTCAGACCTTATCTGGGTCACTTGTAGTATTTTTTCTATCACTTCATCCGTTTTCTGGCCCACTTCGCTTGTTTTCTGTATCATTTCATCCGCTTTCTGGCTCACTTCGCTTGTTTTCTGGTCCACTTGCTTTCTCCAGATAGTAACTTTGAAATCGGAGTCTTGGCGGAATGCGGGCTTGTCAAGCCCATAGTTCACACACTTGGTGATGATGTCTTCGGTGCCTGTACCAGCCTTCTCAATGTAACCTTTCAAGAACATAGGTTCTGCTATAAGCGGATTATGTGGCTGAGATTTGTGAGGTTCTTCCAGTTGAGGTATAGTTAAACCATAAGGCAATATGCCTGGATTCCAAACTTCAAGTCTGTCTTTGAATAACATGACTTGAACACTTCCATTATCCGTATAATCACGATGCGCAACGGCATTACATATTGCCTCATGTACCGCATCGATAGGAAGTTCGGGACGAGATGGTGCAGCCGCAGTATTTGCTTGATTGTGTGAGCCAACCCATGTGTCAACGCGGCTCATTACAAAGTTTGTTGCCTGATCTACGAGTTGGAAAACATCTCCCTTGAATATCTGATAGGATGGTACAGGTTTCTCAACTCTTGTGCCATAGAATTGCATACATTTCACCTCGCTTGTGATGCTGTAACGCTGAGGTTTCTTACCAAAAAGCATCAACGCAGCATAGGTGATCCTGTTGCTATCGTCTATGAGATTGAGGTGTTTAAGAACAGTTTCTGTTGGCAATCCTGTTGGCAAAACAAAGTTGCGATGCTTTCTTGCAACGGCAACAAACTCATCTACTTTTTCTTCGTCAATGTCGCTCAGATTAGCCAAAGGACATATAGAAGCATCCCAAGGAAGCAGTCGCAAATATTCTTTTTCTTCAAGGAAACGTATGAGTGCTGCATACACGGCAGTACGCAACTCGTCATAGTCAGCAAATGACTTGCGAACTACATCCTGCTCCACTTTACGAATGAAGTTCTGTTCTTTCGGATGGCGCTCACCACATCGTTTTATGAAGACAATGCGATGGCGGTTGTTAGCAGTAGCAGAATCGTATTCACGCTCTGTAGGCGATATTCCTTCAGCATCCTCATAACCATAATCATGTCCGTAGAGTCCAAGATAGATGTCGGAAGTGGAAGCCTCCGTGAGATATGCTTCGGGGGCAGAGAGGTTGATGGCAGGCAATTCCTCGAAGATGAAAGGGAGGAAGAACTTGCCAAGCAAGGCATCCTCACGGATATACTTGCAGAGCAGCTGACGCTCATCAGCAAACTCTCGTTGTACACTACTTATGAAGACTCTTATCATTGTTTTACTGCTATATTGAGTGGGGGCGAGTTAGGTAAAACCGGTAGTCCGTTTTCCTTAACAGCGCTTTGCGATGCAAAGATAGTCATTTCTTTTGAATTAGCGATTATGGGCTTCGACTTTTAACTAATTCTGCATCATTAAGTCTTATTAGTCCACAGGCTTGCCTCTTGTTCTGGATAGTTGGGCAAGCCCAGCTTTGAAAACACTCCCGATTATATCAATGGTGGCTCAGTATTTCCACAGAATGGTTCTGCTCTTGGCACACCTTTTTTTGTAATCTTTCGTAATGAAAACCCATTTATATCATTATTGTAATCATATTGTAATAAGTGTATCTTATCTTTGCAGCAAAAATATATAGTATTGCCAAAAATAAAATAAAATAGAATGAATAGAAATATAGCAACAATGGATATAGAGAAAGCAAGACGCATACGAAGCATCTACAACTGGTGCAGGTTTATAATTATGGTCATCCTCATGACACTCCTGTTTATCGGTGTGGCCAATGCCCAAACGGTGGAAGAACGTTTGGCCGCTTTGGAACTATTGGTTAAAGACCAGCAAAGGCAGTTAGATCTGCAGAAATCATTAAACCAAAATACAGACAATGACAACAGGGATAAATATAAACCCCAACTGCATGGTATTCTCAGAGGGAAGTATGAATATCAGCCAGAAATAGACAAAGGGCGTTTTGAAGTGCGCAACGCACGTCTGTCTGTGGTTGGCAAACTTGCGTTGATATCAGAATATAAACTTGAGGTAGACCTCTGCGACGAGAGCAATATCAAGATGAAGGACGCCTGGGTGAGGATACTGCCATGGAATAACCTACGCCTGACGATGGGACAGCAGCGTATGCCCTTCTCCATAGATGCCCACCGCAATCCCTCTGCCCAGTATTTCGCCAACCGCAGTTTCATAGCCAAGCAGGTGGGCGACATGCGCGATGTAGGTTTTCAGGCAGGCTATGATATCATCAATGTCAACAAGAGGCAGGTGCTGTCTGTGGATGCAGGCATCTTCAACGGCAGCAATCTCGACAATCAGAAGTCGGCATGGTTTTCGTCTCCTGCCTATTCAGCACGCATACAGTATTTCCCCCTGAAGCAATGGGCCCTCATACCCAGCATACAGCACCAGCAGATAGCCGAGCGCCAAGCCTCGTATACCAGTATAGACCTTGGCAGTTATTTCGACAATGGTTTATGGCATATAGAGGCCGAATATCTGCGCAAGACCTATGATGATGATGCTTTTGATGCCTGCAATGCCGTGGATGCCATGGTCATATACAAGAAACGATTGAAGGGCGACAAGAGCATGGTGGAAGCCATCTCATGGTTGGGTCGTTATGACTGGATGGAAGACCACAGTTCGGGCCAGAGCGGTTTTGCCACCGATGCTGCCGGCAATGCCACGAGCAGACTAAAGGTTACTGATGCGGAGCGACATCGTATGACCCTTGGCACCACCCTGCATCTGCGCAACCCCTATTTCCCTACCGACATAAGGTTTAACTACGAAAAATACTGGTATCCTCATGGTGGTGCCAAAGAGAGCGAGCAAGACAAGATAGTATGCGAACTGATGATTAGGTTCTGATTGTCGTGATGATATCATCATTGTATAGAAACGCAGACCACCATCATGCCTATCTGTATTCCAGTATGTATAGTTTGTCAGGATTGAAGATCTCTTGCGCCACGGTCATGATATCATCGGCAGAGATAGCGTCTATGCGCTGCAATAATGCATCCACATCTTTCTCTATGCCAAGATGAAGGAACGACTTGGCCATGTCTATGGCAAAACTCTCGCGATTGTCGCAGGCTATGGCTATCTGACCCTTTATCTGCTGCTTGGCCCTCATGAGTTTTGCTGGACTAAGAGGCGTAGAGGCCAGGCGGTCCAGTTCGTGCATCACTATCCGCTTGCATCTCTCCACATCATGGGCATCGCACCCGAAATAAGTTGTCCACAGTCCTGTGTCGCCATAACTGGTCATGCTGCTGTCTACGCTATATACCAATCCACGTTTCTCTCTAAGCGCCATGTTGAGCCTCGAACTCATGCCCGGTCCGCCAAGCAGATTATTGAGCAGATAGAGTGTGAGCCTGCGCGGATGATTATATGAATAGGCCCGATTGCCAATCATCACATGGCACTGGTGGGTATCTTTTTTTATTATCTTATGCACACCCTCTGAAGCATTGTATTCATCGAAAGGCAAGTCATTGGCGGTGCTTTGAGTAAAGACATTGGCAGTGCTTTGAGCAAAGTCATGGGCAGTATTCTTTTCGCTATGGTAATATGTGTGTACTCCCTTTTCGATCAACCTAACCATCCGCTTGAAGTCGATATTGCCGTATGCGAAAAAGACAGCATTGGAAGGGTGATAGAATTGCGATGTGAAAGCCAGTGCATCCTGTGTGGTGAAGGTGCGTAGCATGTTGGCCTCTCCCAGAATGTTATGCCCCAGTGGATGGCCTGCAAAGAGCATGTTTTCGAAGTCGTCATAAATCAGTTCGGATGGTGTATCATTGTAACATTCTATCTCGTCGCATATCACCTCCACCTCTTTGTCTATCTCTGCTTGTGGAAAGACGCTATCGAAGACTATATCGCTCAGTAGGTCTATGGCCTTGGGCAGATGGCTTGCATGTATGGCACTATAATACACAGTATCTTCTTTGCATGTAAAGGCGTTGAGGTCGCCTCCCACGCTCTCGAGACTATTGATGATATCCCATGCCCTTCGCCTTGTGGTGCCCTTAAAGGATAGATGCTCGCAGAAATGCGCCATGCCCTCTCTGCCTTTGTTTTCATTGCGAGTGCCAGCATTGATAGCATATCCGCAGTAAACGACATCCGACTGTGATGGGATATGGATGATGCGCAAGCCATTGGAAAGGGTGGCGGTGTTTACTCTTTTCTCTTTGTCATTCATATATTATAGGAGCCTTTTTCGATGAATTATATACTGTTTATGCATATATTATTGTAAGCGAACGCAAAAATACACAAAAAAATCGTGAATGGGTGGAAATAATCGGAAAAAAATATGTAAGTTTGCAATCTGAAAGGATACAGGATAAAAAATCAAACAATAGAAACGAATAATACATATACTATCATGCAAAAGATTACAGACCAGATTTACTATGTAGGAGTAAACGACCGCAACAAGAACCTATTTGAAGGACTGTGGCCACTGCCCGATGGCGTGTCTTATAATTCCTATCTCATCGTTGACGATAAGGTGTGCCTCATAGACACCGTAGAGGTGGACTTCTTTATGCCTTTTATCAAAAACATTCAGGAAACCATCGGCAACCGACCCGTAGACTATCTCGTGGTCAACCACATGGAGCCCGACCATAGCGGCAGCATAGCACTGATAAAGAAATACTATCCTGATATCACTATCATAGGCAATAAAAAAACCTTTGGCATGATGTCGGGATTTTATGGCATTGAGGGTGATAATATGGTGGTGAACAATGGAGACACACTATCGCTCGGACACCACACGCTGAAGTTTGTGCTCACACCCATGGTGCACTGGCCCGAAACGATGATGACTCTCGACATGGAAGCCAAGACCCTCTTTTCCGGTGATGCCTTCGGATGCTTTGGTGCCCTCAACGGCGGAATCGTGGATAGCGATATCAACTGCGACTCTTTCTGGCTTGAGATGGTGCGCTATTACTCTAATATCGTGGGCAAGTATGGCACTCCCGTACAGGCAGCGCTGAAGAAATTGGCTGGTGTGCCCCTTGATTATATCTGCTCTACCCATGGTCCGGTATGGCATGAGCATATAGCCAAGGTGGTGGGCATGTATGACACCATGAGCAAGTATGAAACAGAGCCTGGCCTTGTGATCTGCTATGGCACCATGTATGGCAATACCGAGAGGGCTGCCGAGGTGATAGCGCGTGCTGCCAGCGAGGCTGGAGTCAAGAATATCGTTATCTACAATGTGTCAAAAACTCATCATTCGTATATCATCCGCGATGTGTTCCGCTATGGTGCACTCATCGTGGGTGCTCCTACCTACAATACAGGACTCTATCATGAGATGGAGGTATTGCTGGATGAACTGGCACGCAGGGATATCAAAAACCGCCTCATAGGATGGTTTGGCAGTTATAGTTGGGCCAGCAAGGCTGCCAGCCGCATACAGGAAATCAACGACAACCGCCTACACTATACCGCTGTGGGCACACCTGTAGAGATCAAGCAGAGCCTCAACGACGATAGTTATGCTCAATGTGTGGCACTGGGCCAAGCCATGGCTGCCGAGATACTGAAATAAGTATGCTATCCCATGTAAAAAGGTATATATAAATACAAAGATGGTGTGTTGAAGAATATCGACACACCATCTTTTTGTTTTGCTCTATCCTTTTAGGATTTTACTTATAAATTCAATTCTTTCAATGACTCGATTACTGAGATATGGCTATGCCAGTCGCCCCTGACCATACCCTTTTGCTGCATGTCGTCGAGCAATGCCACGAGGCTGTTCCAATATCCATTGATATTATAGAGCACCATGGGTTTGTGATGATATCCTATGGTGGCAGAGGCCGCCACGGTGAAGATTTCGTCGAGTGTACCTATGCCTCCTGGCAATGCTATAAACATGTCGGCCTGTGACATCATCAGCGACTTGCGGTCTGAGAGGTCCTCGCATGGCACATGCACATTAATATAAGTACTGGTACGCCCGTTTTGCTCTACCAATCGTGGCACTACGCCAATGGTCATGGCACCATTGTTGTGTGTAGCCTCAGCCACACACTCCATGAGCCCCAGGTTGCATCCTCCATACACTAAGGTATGTCCGTGGTCGGCAATCCACTTGCCCAACTCTCGTGTACGCTCAAAATACTCTGGGTCTATATTGCTGTTAGCAGAGCAAAAAACGCATATTTTCATAGTCTTGGATGCTCTATCAGTATGGTTATCAATACTTGGTAACTCTACCCTCAACGAAGTTTAGATACCAGTTGGCATTTGAATTGTAGTTGGCACCCCAAGCACCAAAGTCTGGGTATGAGTCGCTGATGTTGACTTTTTCTCTGCTCCAGAACCATTTGCCTGTTTCGTTTCCAGCCACGCGTATCATGAGAGGCACATTGCCAATGTTAGGCACTGATATGGTGCGTATGTCGTTGGAATTATTGCCATACACGGTTATAGACAGAGGCAGCGACGAAGCATCCTGTCCCTCGCCTATTTCCACGTCGGTGCTAATGTCTACGAAGGGCAGTGTGGGTTCAGCACCAGTGTTGACCATTGTCTTGACATCCACGCCAAAGGCATCATGCACGTCGGAGCATATCACTGCGCCATCGAGGTTTACAGAAGCAGGCAGGGTACCGCCAGCAGCGCAGAGTTGGATATCACTCTTGCCATCTACGGGTGCCGACACTCTCAACACCACATCGTTGAAGTCGAAATCGTTTGTTGTGCCCAGGTCCTCAAAAGCATAATAGTAATACTGCTGTGGTATCACTGTAGGCTCATCGCCATTATATCCGCATGAGCACACAGATTTAGGAATAGACACATTGGCAGAAGTGGCTGACTGAGCAAATTTCACATTACCAATGATATTGATATAAGGTTGCTGCTTGTGGTAAGAGTCAGAATAACCATTGTCGAAATGGCTGTCGGCAGCCACCACGAGGTTACCCTTATAGTTGATTACATACCCCTGGTTAGCATTATAGCATCCAGACACTACACTCTTGGCTGTAAAGACAGCGGGTTTGTCAGCATCTTGAGCCACGCTCTCTATATATCCTTTATCACTTACAGAAGAATACATCTTTGCCTCGTTAGACACCTTGATGATAGAATGCTCACCAAGATAAACCATGGTGTGATGCACTTCGAGGTTTTTGGTTTCCAGACTGGAATTGGCATCCATCTTGAAGTGTCCTTCGCTTACGAGATATGTTGTTCCTTTAACCGAGAGGTGGCAATTGTTTATAATGTCTGTAGCACCTGATGAGAGGTGATAGGTACCTGTGGTATACTGTCCGTCGTTGCGCCATGTAGGGTCGTTGCAGTCTATTCTTGTTTCCTCTTCTATCACGGTAGTACCGATATTATAGAAGTGTGAGTTGCCCTGCACACGCAGGTTTTTTGCATTGAGATTACCCTCGTTGATAACCTGTGTGTATTGATTGCTGAGGGATATATCATTTACTTTTAGTGTGCCACGGTTATAGATGATGCCTGCATTATACATGTTTATCGAGTTGATGGTCACCTCGCCGCGGTTGAATATCTCTCCACCCATATTGAGCGAAGGAGATTTTAAGGTGGCACCCTCGCTCACAATAACCTTGCTATTAGCACCGATATTAGGGTTTGTGATGTTTACCACTGCTCCGGGCAGCAATATAATGGTGGCGTAGTTTATATTCACATTGCCTGTGATATTATATGTGCCCTTATCGAAATAGATATAAAAATTTTCGCTACCCCATGCTTCGATGCCTGTAGTGGTGGTGGGCACATAGAAATCGCCTGTCTTTGTGGAATTCCACTGTGCAATATCTTTGGCACGAGTTGGCACAACGTTTGGATAGAGGCTATCATCATCAGAAGCGAAAGGCCATGTGCTTGCGATGATGCGTGCGGGAGCCTTTGCTGCAGCGATCTGCTCAGTGGTTGTGAAATTGACGATGTTTATATCGCCATTAGGCACAAAGTTTTGCTCTCTTACATATCCCTGATTATCATAGAGAGACACGTATAGTTTCTCTGCGTTCTGTGGAGCAGCCACGGTGAAATCGATTGTTTCGCCCTTGCTCACAGTTTGCGAAAAGAGTGATACGGTCTTTCCGCCGATAGGATTGTCTGTGGTAACACGTATGGTGCCGTCTTCATTGGCAGTAGCCTTAATCTTGACAGGCACAGAAGTGTTCCATGCCTGATTGGCATCCACCTCGCCCACTATATCCTTCCAGTTGCTACTATATTCGTTGGCATCATGATATGGGTCGTAGAAATCGGTGGTTCTATTGCACGACACAAGCATAGCAGCGCAGGCTGATGTCATTATCAGAGCCTTACCTATCATTAATCTTTTCATAATCTTTTCGTATTAAAAAAAGGTTTTGTTTTCTGTTTTGTTATGATGATTGCTAATTATCAGAAGATGCTATTTATTTCTCCCATACCAGTCCTGACATAGGATAGTTATACCAGTCTGTGGCAGTATTGTGTGATGGGTCGAGAGCCCATTCGGCAAAAGAGTGTCCATCGGTCTGGTAAGCACCTTTCTTAACTCCATTGAGATAAGAGCCTATCTGCACAAACTCATAAGGATATTTGAAGTTGCCGGGTATCATCAGAGCCCATGGGTAAACGACATTGTTTTCGGGATAGTTATGTATTACCTTAGCATTCTTGTATGGGTATGTGTGCACCTCATACCATGAGCCGTTGTATCCTTCTATTATAAACAAGTCGAGGTTGGCAGCAGAGAAATTGTTGAAAGCCTCCTTGTTGTCTTTGAAGATGATGCGATAAACGTTTCTCTTTGGGTCTGTATATTGGGCTCTATCATGGTTTGCATCCTTGAGGGTGTTATAGAAATACTTCTGATACTCGTATGTGCCTCCGTTGATGGCATAGTGTGCATCATTGAATAGAGGAATATAGATATCAGTGCCCTCTCTTTGGGTCAGGAAATCCTTGCCCGTCTTTTCATTCCATGGAATGATATCCTTCAGTTCATTGTTCGGGTTGGGATGGAATGAGTCGTCGAGTTTATACTTGCCCTCCACCATGCCGGCATTCACGCCCACCAGTCTGAGAGCAGAAGCAATCTGCTTGGTGGCACCCACGGCAGTCAGGTCAATGGTCACCTCAATGGTATCTCTCTGCTTTTTGCTATTGGCATCGCACGGGAACTTCTGCATGGAAACCCTTGCCACCACATCATTGAAGTCATAATCGCCTGGCTCTGGGAAGTTATCTTCAAAGCAGAATGTGTATTTCTCTGGCTCTGCCACTGGTTTTTTGATATCTTCTGGCTTATTGCTGATATTACCAGACACGAAGAAGAGCAGGTCGTTCATATCCCAGTCGCTGCCATCTTCAAATCCGAGCACGGTCTGACCGCCATAGCCGTAAGTGACGGCACAGGTATGCAGTTGTGTCTTGTATTCCTTGAGATATGGGTTGCAGATCACTTTGTCTGTAGAGTTCCATACGTTGGATGGATCTACATTATCATTCCATGTCTTGCAAATAAAGAATGCTATATGTATTCCCTTTGGGAAGTTATAGGAAGCATTGCCGTTTTGGTCGAAATAGACGAGAGAAACCTTTGAACCAGTGATCTTGGCAGTGAGTGGCACACCCCATTGCTGTCCGAGGCTTGCTAATAACATTCCATCTGTAAAGGTCTGTCCGTCTATTTTTATATAGTCAGTAGGTGTATACTTGTCGATGAGCACATAGCGTTTTGCATCGTTGGGGTCTTGGCCATCATTGTAATAGAAATAGCCTATCTTAAATTTGTTTTGTGTGGCACCGAAATTGAGTGAAAGGGCAATGGGAGTTTCCTCACCAGTGGTATACTCTACTGTAGACCCCATCTTGTCACGGTATTCATAGAGGTTGTTGTTTTGTTCTCTAAACACACCTGTTTTCTGGTCTACAATGTCGAGCCAGTCTTTGCCCTGCCATGTGTCGCCCTCTACCACCTTTACATTGCCCAGGTGAGCAAAGGTCACATTGGTAGTAACATTCTGGCCGAGAGACTGAAACCAGTATGTGGCTGTTGTTTCATATTCACGTGTGATGGTGGTATTGCACTGCTCTGTTGTGGCAGCCCTGGTTGTTGTGCCAATGGTTACGGTGTTATTGTCGCTAACCTTAAAATATCCATTGATCTCTCTGCCGTTTTTGCCATCCATGGTCACAAAGACATAGTTGCCAGCAGCATAAGGCAGATTGAAGTTTACTGTTGCCCCACCCTCCACAGTAGTGGTAGACAAGAGTTTGGAACCCTCAGACATAGGGTTTTTGTCGTAGATATTCATGGTGTAGGCATCACAAGATAGTTTGGAGGTGCTCACGCTGGCACTTACCACACGGCTTGTGGCCCAGTTTTGGTCTTTGCTCACTCCTTTAATGGGGAAAGCATCTTCGATCATCTGGTTATATCTCCCCTCATCGAAATAGTCTTTATCGCCACATGATGACAAGAGTGCAGTTATGGCAATGGTTGACAGTAATAATTTGTTATTCATCTTCTTTTAAGCGCTTAAAAAAATCAACTTTTCTTTTGTTCAGTCGGTGCAAAGTTAGTAAAAGAAATGTTACAATATTCTCTTTTGTTTACACATTTAACGTTTTTTGTCGTTTTTAACTAATTATCCCTTTGTTATTACCTCAAAATAAACTAATTTCGCAGGGTGATATAATAATGTGGGCATGCGCACGAGCGTATTGTATAAAGTAGAAACAAGCATATATGGTACTCAATTACATTTGGTTAGCCTTCTTTCTGGTGGCATTTGTCATAGCCGCGTTTAGGCTATTGTTTATGGGGGATGTGGCAGTTTTCCCATCCATGATAGACTCCACCTTTGAGATGTCTAAGACAGCCTTTGAGATATCCCTGGGACTTACTGGTGTGCTCACTCTATGGTTGGGCATCATGAAAGTGGGCGAAAGGGGCGGTGTGGTGGCTCTGGTGGCCAAGGTGCTGAGCCCTGTGTTTGTGCGACTCTTTCCCGACATTCCCAAGGGGCATCCCGTCACGGGCAGCATTTTCATGAATATCTCTGCCAACATGCTGGGACTAGACAATGCCGCCACACCATTGGGACTGAAAGCCATGGAGCAATTGCAGCAACTGAACACAAAGAAAGATACAGCAAGCAATCCCATGATTATGTTTCTTGTGCTCAACACCAGCGGACTAACACTCATACCCGTGAGCATCATGGTATACAGGGCACAGATGGGAGCAGAACAACCCACAGACATCTTCATACCCATACTCCTGGCCACCTTTTTCTCTACACTTGCGGGAATAGTGGTTACGAGCATATATCAGCGCATCAACATCATAAATCGCACCATGATGCTTGCCCTTGGTGGCATGAGCATCTTTGTGGCTGCTATTATATGGTTGTTTGGCAGCATGAGCAAAGACCAGGTGGGAGTGGTGAGCACTAATGTGGCTAATATTCTGCTGATGCTCATCATCGTGTCTTTTATCCTGGCAGGCATGCGCAAGCGGGTCAACGTGTATGATGCCTTTATAGAGGGAGCAAAAGACGGATTCTCTACAGCCATCAGAATAATACCTTATCTTGTGGCTATACTCGTGGGCATAGGAGTGTTTCGTGCATCGGGAGCCATGGACATGATCATCGATGGTGTGAGATGGTTGGTGGAGGCATGCGGTATGGATGGCGACTTTGTGGGTGCGCTGCCTACGGCACTGATGAAACCTCTGTCGGGCAGTGGAGCACGAGGCATGATGGTAGACGCCATGACCACCTATGGCGCCGACTCGTTTGTGGGTCGTCTGAGTTGCGTCTTCCAGGGTAGCACCGACACCACATTCTATATCCTGGCGGTCTATTTCGGTAGCGTGGGCATAAGATATACACGACATGCTGTGGCTTGCGGACTGCTTGCCGACTTGGCTGGCATGATAGCGGCTATAGCCATCTGCTACATGTTTTTCTGACCAATAAGATAAGAAGTCTGAACACACAATATAATAAGTCTGACCAATAATAATAATAATTCTGAATATATGGCAAGTTTGAAATCATTGGCAAAAGATACAGCCATCTATGGACTGAGTAGCATAGTGGGCCGCTTCCTCAATTACCTGCTCGTACCACTTTATACCGCCAAGATATCGGCGGCCAGCGGAGGCTATGGTGTCATCACCAATGTGTATGCCTATACGGCGCTGCTCATGGTGCTGCTAACCTACGGCATGGAGACCACATTCTTTCGCTTTGCCAACAAAGAAGGCGAAAACCCACAGAAGGTGTATTCAACTATACTCCTTTCGGTGGCTACCACATCATCGCTCTTCTTCCTGCTCGTAGTGGCTTTTCTGCCACAGATATCAGGAGCCATGGGATATGGCGACCATCCATCGTATATATGGGTGATGGCGCTCACCGTGGCCATAGATGCCTTTCAGTGTATACCTTTTGCATATCTGAGACAAAGCAAACGCCCTATGAAGTTTGCTGCGCTCAAGATGCTCTTCATAGTGCTCAATATCTTGCTTAATATCATCTACTTCATCGTGATGCCTGCACTATACCAAACCAACCCAGACATCATTGACATGGTTTATAATCCTGAGGTGGGAGCAGGATATGCCTTCTATATAAATCTGGCATGCACGGCCACCATAACTCTATTCTTCTGGCGCGAACTCACAGGATTTAGGTATGTCTTCGACAGACAACTGCTGAAACGTATGCTCTCATATAGTTGGCCCATACTGGTGTTGGGTATTGCCGGCATACTAAACCAAACTGCCGACAAGATACTCTTTCCTTATATATATAAAGGTGACGATGCTCATGAGCAATTGGGTATATATGGTGCGGCATCAAAGATTGCCATGATCATGGCCATGATAACACAGGCTTTCAGATATGCTTACGAACCATTTGTGTTTGGAAAGGCTAAGGATAAAGACAACCGCGACACTTACGCCAAAGCAATGAAATATTTTATTATCTTTACATTGCTGGCTTTCCTCATGGTGGTGGGATATATAGATATTTTAAAGTGTATCATTGGGCGCGACTACTGGAGCGGTCTGAGAGTGGTGCCTATAGTGATGGCTGCAGAAATAATGATGGGGGTTTATTTCAATCTCTCGTTTTGGTATAAACTCATCGACAAAACAATCTGGGGAGCATGGTTCTCAGGCATTGGGTGCTTAGTACTGGTAAGCATCAATATCCTGATGGTGCCACGATATGGATATATGGCATGCGCATGGGCTGGATTTGCTGGCTATGCCACAGCCATGACGGTGAGTTATCTTGTGGGACAGAAAAAATATCCTATCAACTACCCTATAGGCGAGATAGCCTTGTATGTGGCTATTGCCATAGTCATGTTTGCAGCCATGCAATATTCCAATAGTCATCTTGACACATTGGCGGCACTGACAGTCAACTCTCTGCTTATCACGGCCTTTGCTGCCATTATCATCTATAAGGATTTCAAAACAATAATAATAAATAGATTGAAGAAATGAAAAAGACAACACTCATGGCGGTAGCACTCATGACTACCGCAACAGTGCATGCCGACGAAGGCATGTGGACTCTCTATAACCTGCCAGGTGCAGTGTTTGAGCAAATGAAAACAGAGGGCTTTGCATTGCCATACGCAAGCATCTATGAAGACAAGGATGCCATCAAAAATGCTGTGGTTAACTTCGGAGGATATTGCTCTGGTGTGGTTGTGTCGGCAGACGGACTACTCTTTACTAACCACCACTGCGGATTTGAGGCCATCAGAAGCCATTCTACAGTAGAGCATGATTATATGCTCAATGGTTTTTATGCCAAGGACTATAAGGACGAACTGCCAAACAAAAACCTCTTCGTGAGCTTTATGGTTGAGCAGAAAGATATAACGTCTCTTCTCGACAGCCTCGGCATTTATAATATGATGCCATCGGAGCAGGACAGATTTCTAGACTCGCTTGAAAACGAGATGTCGAAGGAGGTGAGCGCAACAGACTCTACACTGCGACTCGAAATCAAACCTTTCTATGAGGGTAACAAGTATTTTGCTACTACATATCGAGACTTCAGGGATGTGAGACTGGTGTTTACTGTGCCTAAGTCTATGGGAAAATATGGTGGTGAAACAGATAACTGGATGTGGCCACGACAAACATGCGACTTCTCTGTGTTTCGCATATATGCAGACCCTGTAACTAACGGACCTGCAGACTATAACGAAAAGAATGTGCCATATCATCCTCAGTCGTGGGCAAAAGTGTCTATGGATGGATATAAAGAGGGTGACTTCGCCATGACAATAGGTTATCCTGGAAGCACCAGCAGGTATCTCTCTTCATACGGAATTAGAGAGAGAAGAGATGCACAAAACGAACCTACATATAAGGTGAGGGGCATCAAACAGGATGTGATGATCAAACACATGAGAGCTGACGAGGCCGTGAGAATAAAATATGACTCTAAATATGCACGGAGTTCTAACTACTGGAAAAACTCCATAGGCATGAACAAATGTATTGACTCTACACAACTCATTGCTCATAAAACTGATTTCGAAACACGCATCAAAGCATATCAGGACTCTACCGGGTATCTCAAAGGGAAACTTGATTTTGACCTCATGAGACGACTATATGACAAACGTCTCGATATTGCACGGGCCATGACCTATTTCTACGAAACATTCTATGGCACATGCGAACTGGCAGATAGGGCTCGACGTGTGCACAACGGTATGACAGTGGAAGGACCTGAAAATAAAGCAAAAAAGCAGTATGTGACATTCAAAGATAATAGCGACTCATGGGACGAGGCCCTCGACAAAGAGGTGTTTGTTTCTCTGCTTCAATACTACCGCAAAAATGTGGATAAAAAATATCTGCCTCAGTTCTACCATATTATCGACACAAAATTCAACGGTAACTATGAGGCTTATGTAAACCACGTGTGGAGCAAATCGATGCTCATGAAAACAGGCAAAAAACTGTATATCAACAAAAAGGCATTCAAACGTGACCTCGGAGTGCAATTGGGTCTCGACATACTCGACATAAAAGCGGCTCTGCTTACTCCGCTCGGCGCTATCGACGATAGTATTCAACTGCAAGAGAGGTATCTCTGCGATGCCAAAATACGCATGGAAATGGATATGCCTCACTATAGCGATGCTAACTTTACAATGAGACTGAGCTACGGACAGGTGGGGGGCTTCATGCTCGGAGGGAAACAGTCGGGCTATTATACCGCTGCTCCAAGCATCGTGAGCAAAATGAAACAGGGTGACAAAATCATTGACTATTTCGCCGAACCTATCATGCACGACCTCATGTCAACAAATGACTTCGGATCGTATAGAGACAAAAATACTGGTGATATGCACCTATGCTTCCTCACTAACAACGATATAACAGGCGGTAATAGTGGCTCTCCTATCTTCGGTGACAAGGGACAACTGCTCGGACTGGCTTTCGACGGCAACTGGGATAGCCTCTCGGGAGATATCTTCTTCGATAGCACTCTGGCAAGATGCATCGGGGTGGACATTAGATATATGGTCTATCTCATGGACAAATGGGGGCATGCCGATAGACTCATCAAAGAACTGGGGATAGAGAAATAAAACAAACTGATAACTAATTATTTACCAAAAAGAATGAAAAAGATTCTATTATTTGCTTGCGCTGCCGCAACAATGGTGGCATGCAACTCTGAAAGGGAGTATCTAACCTATCGTGGAGTGACCATGAACACACCTCTCAAGGCTTTCACTGACTCAATGACTGCACGAGGACTCGTGGTTGACACTGCTAACCACGACAAGGAGACAGTGATAATGAGCATGCCAGAAGGACCAGGCACACTAACCATAAGTGCAGTGGGAGACAGCATATATCAGATTGTCGAAAACTACGATGCTACGTATAACGATAGTACACGCAACCTCTACCGCTCACGACTCGACAAAGCCATTGAGGAATACGGACACCAACCTAAAATGCCCATAAACCTCGAAGACCACTCAGAGGCCAGATTCTTCTCAGACAAAGGTACACATATTCTCCTGCTCGAAAATACATATACACCTCATCTCTCTATCTCTTATGAAACAAGGATAGAAAAGGAATAGAAAAGAAAGGTGCGGCTTTTGCCGCACCTTTTCTATTTCTTTTTTGGTCTGCGTCGTGCCCATCCCTCTTCGCTGAAGTCTGGCTCTTCGCCTTTTAGTTTCATGCTTCCAGGATTGAGGAATGCCATCCAATCCTGCTTCTTGAAATGAGGCTGCTCCAATTGGTTGCCTGCACGTCCGCCACGCTTGTCGTTGCGGTTTCTGCGCTCATCGCGGGCACCGCGGTCGTCTCTTGTGGCCTCATTGCATCTCACGTCGCGTCCCTTATATCTTGTGCCGTTTATGGCCCTTATAACCTTGGCAGCATCCTCCTTGGGCACTTCTATATATGAGAACTTGCTAAGCAATTCGATGTGTCCTACCACCTGGCGTCCTTTCATGTGGCGATTGAGATACTGCATCACTTCGCCAGGGTAAAAACCATCGGCCTTGCCCAGATTGATAAACAAACGCTCATATCCCGCCTCTGGCTTTCGCTGCTGACCCTTGCGGTCGCGACCCTGACGGTCGCCACGCTCACCCTTGGCTCTGCCTTTCTCTTTGCTGTCGACCCTGTCTGATGGTTGCTCTATCTCGGGAGCATCAGCATAATAGGCAAGAAAACGACCAAACTCCATGCTCACCATCTTCTTGACGATATCCTCTTTATCCATAAACTCGAAATAGCGGTTTATCTCGGTCATAAACGGTGATATCACCTCGTCATTGACATCGGTCTTCACTATCTGGTCCATAACCTTATAGAGTTGCTTGGTGCATATCTCTTGCGCCGAAGGTATCTTGCCCGCATCGAAACTCTTGCCTATAACCTTCTCTATGGCTCTAATCTTTGAACGCTCACGGGTATGAACTATGGATATGGATGTGCCCTTCTTGCCTGCTCGTCCTGTGCGTCCGCTACGGTGGGTATAACTCTCTATATCGTCGGGCAGACCGAAATTGATCACATGTGTGAGGTCGTCAACATCCAGACCGCGTGCTGCCACATCGGTGGCCACGAGGAGTTGTGTCAGGTGGTTTCTGAATTTCTGCATCGTCAGGTCGCGCTGCTGCTGGCTCAGGTCGCCATGCAGCGATTCGGCATTATATCCGTCCTTGATCAGTTTGTCTGCTATCTCCTGGGTTTCTATCTTGGTGCGGCAGAACACTATGGCGAAGATCTTGGGGTAATAGTCCACTATGCGTTTCAGAGCAAGGTATTTGTCCTTGGCATTCACCATATAATAGATATGGTTTACGTTTTCTGCTCCCTCGTTTCTGCTTCCAACCACTATCTCCTTATGGTCATGAAGATAGTTGTGTGCTATCTTTTCTATCTCTCGGCTCATGGTAGCAGAGAAGAGTAGAGTGTTGCGGTCAGACGGCACTCCCTCGAATATTTCGTTTATGCTGTCTGAGAATCCCATGTTGAGCATCTCGTCGGCCTCGTCGAGCACTACGTTGGTCACATTGTCAAGCACTGCCTTGCCCCTATGCATGAGGTCGATGAGCCTGCCAGGAGTGGCCACGATAATCTGTGCCCCGTGTCGGAGAGAGCGTATCTGATTTTCGATGCTGGTGCCGCCATACACCGCCACAATGTTGACCCCGTGCATATAGCGTGAGAAATCGCGCAGGTCGTCGGCAATCTGCAGGCATAGTTCGCGTGTGGGACTGAGCACCAGAGCCTGTGTGTTCATGCTTTCGGGCTTTATGCGTTGGAGCAATGGTATGCCGAAAGCAGCAGTTTTGCCCGTGCCTGTTTGTGCCAGAGCTATGATGTCGTTATTGTTTCCGAGCAGGTAAGGTATCACCTCTTCTTGTACGGGCATGGGGTGCTCGAAGCCCATTTCGGCTATTGCCTTGCGTATATCCTCGCATACGCCCAATTCTTCAAATGTCTTCAATCTGTTTTATTGTATTCGTTATGTATAAGAGTATCCTGTCTCGGATACCGCCGCAAAATTAGTCAAAATAATTGAATGTGCCAAATATGTGATGGGAAAAATACTTTCTTGGTACGTAATGAATGAATAGTTGTTGTTAGGTGCTACAAATAAAGGTTCTTGGACTCTTATAACAGTTATTCTTGTACCCTTATAACAGTTATTCTTGTACCCTTATAATAGTTATTCTTGTACCCTTATAACAGTTGTTCTTGTACCCTTATAACAGCTATTCTTGTATCCTATGTTTAATTGGCTTATAAAAACCATGACCCCTGTTAATCAAATTCCCAAAAAATGCTTGTAGCAGCACAACTAACTGCTGAATAATTTGCCAATAATGAATAATAATCCTCTATTTCGTAATCATGGCATCCATATACCCCTGTGACATTATCTGAAAAGTGTGACAAAATACCCCTTGAAGGGTGTGACAAAATGGGTACCCCTACCCCCTCAAAGGCCCAAAATCGGCCATTTTCAAAAATAATGTCACACTTCGAGATTTGTATGTCTTTGATAATGAAAAGAATTATTTTTAGGTGTGACGTGACATTAATTTTAAACTTTCTCACGCGCGCGACCCTATAGGGGTATGCGATAGTAGTTGCGCTGCCTCGGTATACCTAAGCAAAACAAGCATTTTATATTGTAATATAGATACTTATATCACTTCTATTGGGAAACAAATACTATGTATCCTACCAAGAGAACTCAAATACTATGTACTTCTTCATACACCATCACTTAAAGAATAAAAGAAAACTCTATGACATCGCAATATAATGCATAATTTCAGCGTAAAAATATCGATAAATAACATCTTTAGGGTATACTGTGTTAAATAATATTAATTCATTACAGATTTATTCACATGGCTTATTGAGTTATTATACTTTTTGCTACTTTTGCAGCGTTATAAACAACAATTCGTCAATTAATACATAATAATAGTAACGTTTTAACACGTCAGTATAGTTTTTTAATATATAGAGAGACAAAAATTAGGGAGAAATCGATATGACTTCGCATAACATCAAGACACTATTGGCTGCTGCGGCATTGGTAATGTCGGCATCGGCATCATGGGCAATACCTGCAAAGCGCACACCATTTGTAAAGAAACAAGGTGATGGTACAACTGTTACCGTGCGACTTGTGGGTGACGAGCATTTCCACTACTTTCTATCTGAAGATGGTAAACTGCTGGTCAACGACAATGAGGTGTTCTATTATGCTAAAACCGATGACAATGGCAATATCATCAATACAAAGGTGATGGCTCACGACAAAACTGCCAGATCGACACAAGAGTGGGCATTGGTAAACTCATTGGACATGAACGTCATAGGTAAAGTCATTGACCGCAAGGCCATTGAAGCCAAAGAACGCAAGATGACCGCCTCTCAGAAAATGAGGAAGAGCGGACAGATGCGCAATGTGGGACTCTTCTCCGACACCAGTTTCCCATCAAAAGGCGAGCAGAAAGGACTTGTAGTCCTGGTGCAATACAAGGATGTGAAATTTACTCTCGCTGACCCATATGACTATTTCTACCGCATGCTCAACGAGACAGGATTCAATGATTATGGCGGCACCGGCTGTGCTGCGGAATATTTCCGCACCAACTCATCGCAGCAGTTTAAGCCTACCTTTGATGTATATGGTCCCATCACCCTGTCGCAAAACATGTCTTACTATGGTGGCAACGACTATAGGGACAACGACAGTAATCCCCATAAGATGGCAATAGAAGCATGCCAGCAACTGGATGCCACCGTTGACTTCAGCGAATATGACCGCGACAACGACGGATATATCGACAATATTTATGTGTTCTATGCCGGCAAGGGCGAAGCCACAGGTGGCAGCAGCGATACCGTATGGCCACACTCATGGAACGTAACTGCTGCAGAATCGCAGACTTATACCTTTGACGGGGTAATCCTTGACAGGTATGCCTGCGGAAACGAATGGGAGAACGGACGCCCCGACGGCGTGGGAACTTTCATTCATGAGTTCTCACATGTGCTGGGACTGCCTGACCTCTACACTACCTCCTACACATCGGCATTCACTCCCGGTTCATGGTCGGCCATGGACTATGGGCCATATAACAACAACGGATGCACACCCCCTCTTTACTCCATATTCGAAAGATACGCACTCGACTGGATCACTCCAACCGAATTGGATGGTCCTAATTCAATAACACTCAAGGATATAAACTCCAATAAGGGTTGCATAATCAGAACAAACAAATCCAACGAGTTCTTCCTGATAGAAAACAGGCAACAGAGCGGATGGGATGCCTATATCCCTGGGCATGGCATGCTGGTGTGGCATATTGACTACAATGAGTCGGTTTGGAACACCAATAGAGTCAATGACACTCCGAGCCATCAGTATGTGGACTTGGAGGAGGCAGACAACACACGCAGCGAGTATTCAAGAGACGGCGATGCCTTCCCGGGCACAAGCCATGTCACCTCTTTCACCGACAACACCCAACCTTCCATGAAGACTTGGGCGGGAGTGAGTCTCAACCTGCCTATCACCAACATACGCGAAGAATCCGGCATAATAAAGTTTGACGTGGCTGGCGGACGCCCCGAGATAGCCGCAGTGACAGCCATAGAAGGCTCCGACGTGACGGGCAAGTCATTTGTGGCACGCTGGAACAAGAGTCAAGAGCCTGGCATGACCTATGCCCTGTCGGTATATACCAAGTCGACAGAAGGCAAGGTATTATATGCCGATGGCTACAACAGGAAGGATTGTGGCGAGGATACCTGCGCAGTGGTGAGCGGTTTGACTCCCGAAACTGACTATTATTATGTTGTATACGTGATAGACGGCACATGGAGCAGCGAGGCATCTAATGAGGTGATGGTGAGCACACGCGCACTGACATTTGCAGAGAAGAGTCCGCAGATTCTGGATGCCGAGGATGTGACCGACCACTCTTTCGTGGCACGCTGGAATGCCATGGCCGAAGCCACAGGATATAATGTGAGCCTTATAAGCAAGAGATATTATGACACCCAGACAGAAGTGAATGATTTCACCGGCGGACTGCCACAGATGCCACAAGGATGGACTACAAACACCAAGCAGACTTATGGCAGCAAGGCATACTCTGGAGAGGCAACACCTGCGCTGAGGTTTATATCAAACGGACAGTATATCGAATCGCCCACAATGAGCAGCGACATACATAGCATGACATTCTGGACCAGAGGAGCTAATGCTGACAGCACTAATGCCATCTTGGTAATGGCAGGCAACGACAAAGGACAATGGACTACCATCGACACCGTGGCCATAGAGAATGCAGCCGGGGGCAAGACCGTGGAAATAGATCACATGCCACAGTCTACATGCCGCATCCGAATCGAATATCTCGCACCGGGCAACGGAGGCATTGCCATCGACGACATACATATCTGCTGGGGTGGCAACATCGAAAGTAGCAACACCACAACATACGTGGAAGCACCCGACACTACCCTCACAGTGACTGGTCTGGAAGCCGAAACAAATTATTTTGTTGTGGTGACAGCACTCAGCGGAGACCTGAGATCTGAACCATCAGAAGAGATCATGGTGAGAACAAAGGTTAGCGAGACCAATGACATCAAGGGCACTGATACCAACAATGTCTCATGGAGGGTGAACGGCAGGATGATAACAATAAGCAATGCCAACGGCAAGCGCATCACTATAAGCGACACTGCTGGTCGCATGATAAGCGATACCAAGGCTACCAAAGGCAGTCATACCATCATGCTTCCATCTCACGGCGTATACATACTGCGAATTGGTGGCAAGGGTATAAAAATCGGTATCTAAGGGTGATAAAATAGTAGTATATCATAATGCTAACACAATAATTTAATAATCAATAACCAGTGCGCCGCAGCGGACTAACGGAAACCATCCGCTGACGGCGCCAACACTACAAACGGTTTCCATAGAGTATGCTTATGAAGAAATTTGCATTACGCTTGATTACCACTCTCTTTGCAGTGGTTCTTTCGCTCTCTTTGGCCTATGCAGGACCATTTGACGTGAAAGCGAAAAAAGCAGTTGCAGGCAGCAAGGGTGTTGCCACCGCCTCAATAAAAGGCAAGGTGTCAGACCAGCGCGGGCCAAAGGCTTTCAGTTACGCTATCAAACGCTCGCAGAGCGGAGCGAAAGCCAGCAACAAGTTAATCTCGAAGAAGAATTCGAGAACATTTAGACTGCCAAGGCAGGCACAGGCTAAATCTCCCCTGATGGCTGCAGGCTATGCACCTGAGATCTATGCTACTTGCGTTTACAACGACGCATGGCCAGAAGATGCACCAGGATATGGTATGTATGCATTGCCCACAAACGGCAGCGCTAACTATGAGGCAGTGGCACTCAATAGTGACATGGCCATTTCGAGCGGATTCTATGCCGACGGAAAGTATTATGCTGTAGAAATCATGGAATTCTTTGGTTACGTGTTTGTAAACAATGTGGTTTTCGATGCAGAGACATGGGAGACGATCAGTTCTAACGAATTTAATGGCCAGGTGACCACATTTGCCAGCGATTTCGCATACGACGAGACCACAGGCAAGGCCTATGGTACCTTCTATAATGCCGACATGTCTGGCTATTTCTTCGGCGCCTTCGACCCTGCCACAACCACAACCACTGAAATATGTGCATCTGAGAATTTGTGGAATGGATGCGCTATAGCTGCCGACGGATTTATCTATGCCATCACCAGTACTGGTAATCTGATAAAGGTAGACAAGACAACAGGAGCATTTACAGAGATTGGTTCCACAGGGCTTTCTCCTCATTATCTCACCACAGCTGTATTCGACAAAAAGAGCGGACGCTATTTCTATCTGCTCAACAGCGATACAGAGTCAAGCCTTTATGAAATAAACCTTACCACAGCAGAGGCTACCAAGATAGCATCGTATGCCAACGGCGAGGAGTTTGTGGGTGGTTTCGTTCCTGCTCCTAAGGCAGAGGATACTGCTCCTGACACACCTGTCGGACTGTCTGCAAACTTTGCTGCTGGTTCGCTTAGCGGCACCATCAACTTCACAGCACCTTCTACATTGTTCAACGGGGATGCTGCCTCTGGATCTCTGACCTATAAGGTAATGGCTAACGACAGTATCGTACTGGCAGAGGGTAACACCGAATTTGGTGCTACTGTAAGTGTACCCGTTACCGTGCCTGCATCTGGCAACTATAAGTTTACCGTTACCGTGGCCAACAGCGTTGGCAACAGTCCAAAAGCCAAGATGACTCTTTATGTTGGTAACGACGTATTGAAACCGGTATCTAATCTCGTTCTTGCATACGACGGTACCAACATGAACCTCAGCTGGGATGCTGCTACAGAGACTGTAAACGGTGGCTATTTCGACCCTGCACAGGTACGCTACACCGTGACACGATATCCAGGCGCAGTGGTAGTGGCAGACAAGCAGGAGGGCACCTCCTTCAGCGAGCCCATGAGTGCCGAAGTGCTCACCTCATTCTATTATACCGTGGTTGCCTCTTGGGGTGACGAGGTGTCAGCAGAAGCAGTGTCTAACCAAGTTCAGCTCGGCATCATCGTGCCACCATATATCAATACCTTCGATGATGAGAACGCCCTGAATGGTTATACCAACATCAATGGTTATGACGATGACAGAAAATGGGAACTGTATGGCGGATCAGTAAGATTCAAATATGACGGCACTAATCCAATGGACGGATGGCTCATCACACCTTCTGTAAAACTGGAAGGCGGCAAGATGTATAAGGTATCCTTCGATGCAAGGTCTAACTCAAGCAAATGGCCAGAGCGCATAGAGGCCAAGTTTGGTACTGAGGCTACCGCTGCGGGCATGACCGAAACGATAGTAGGTCCTACAGATTTGCCATCAGCAGAATTCGTTACACTGTCAAACTATATCACTCCTGCCACAACTGGAATATACTATATAGGTCTGCACGCAATCAGCGATGTTGACACCTATTATCTCTATGCCGACAACCTCACTATCAGCGAGGGTATGTCTACAGCCGCACCTGACTCAGTGACCAATCTGAAGATTGTTAGCGACCCAACAGGTGCCCTGTCTGCCACCATCACATTCAAGGCTCCTACCAAGACCATTGCCGGCAATGACCTTTCTTCTATCACCAAGATTGAGGTGATCCGCGACGACAGCGTGACCGTGAAGACCATCAACAATCCTGCCGTTGGTTCTGAGCAGACCGTTACCGATAGCGGTATGGAAGCAGGTACACATGTATACACTGTAAAGGCATACAATGCTGATGGTGTGGGCATGTCAAACTCTGCATCAGAATACGTAGGTTTGGGCGTTCCTGCTGCTCCGGCAAATTCAACCATAACCGAAACAGCAACCGAGGGTGAGGTGACCATCTCTTGGACCGCTCCTACTACCGACGTAAATGGTAAGCCTATCGATCCAAGCACTGTTACTTATACCATCCTCAATTCAGATGGCGAGGTAGTAGTGGAGAATCTGACTGCCACCACCTATACCTTCCAGGCTATAGATCCAGCAGAAGGTCAGGACTTCGTATACTATGGTATCTTCGCCAGCAACAGCATCGGTACAAACAATGAAGATTATGAAATGACAGACATGATAGCTGTAGGTCCTGCCTACACTACTCCATTTGCCGAAAGCTTCCCAGAATCAACACTCTCTTTCAAATTCGGATATGAGACAGTATCTGGAGATACCAGCTGGACCTTGTTGGATGATTCATCTGGTGTGCCTGCACAGGATGGCGACAATGGATTCCTTGGTGGCAAGGGTTCTGCAGTGGGCGATATCTCTCGCTTCTTCTCCGGCAAACTCAAGATTACTGTTGACAACGCAGCCCTCTCATTCTGGTACTACGGATTTGAAGATGGCGGCAACACCATTGAGGTGGAAGTGAACGAAGGCGCAGGCTGGCAGGTGGTAGGCTCTACATATACAGCCGGTCCTGAAGAAGGATGGAAGAAGGCTTTGGTAGACCTGAGCGCATACAAGGGCAAAACCATACAGTTTGCATTCAAAACAACCACACAGACACATAACTACACTCTCATCGACAATATCGTGATCGATACTCCTCTGAACTACGACCTCAAGGCTGGTGCAATAGTTGCTCCAAAGAGTGTGGTTCCAGGAGAGAAATTCAATGTGACTGTAGACCTCGCAAACTTTGGCACAGATAAAGCCACTGGCTATGCTGTAGACTTCTATAGAAATGGTGCATTGGCAGGCTCAGTAACTGGTGACGACATCGCATCTGGTGACAAATCAACAATAAGCTTTGCTGATTCTGCATCTATCACCTCTCCTGAGGTACTGACATACACAGCCAAGATCAACTGGGCTGCCGACCAGAATGCAGACAACAATGCTACCGATTCTGTAAGTGTTAGGGTTAAGCAGAGCAACTATCCTACTGTCAGCGACCTGAGTGGTGTGATGACCACAGAAGGTGTAAAACTGACATGGAGCGAGCCTAATCCAGAGGCTGCTGCCGGACAACCTGTAACCGAGGACTTCGAGGAGTTTGAGTCATTTGCCGTTAATCCTACAGGCAACTGGACATTCATCGATGGCGATGGTTCCCAAACCTATGTCATACAGGATGTTGAATACCCACATGCTGCAGAGGCAATGGCATACATCGTAATGGATGCTTCTCACGATGGCTTCAACCAGTCATTTGCCGCTCACTCAGGCAACAAGTATCTGGGTAGCTTCGCCGCTACTACAGGGCCAAACAATGACTGGATGATTTCTCCTGAACTCAGTGGCGATGCACAGACCATCTCGTTCTGGGCTAAGTCATACACACTCCAGTATGGTGCAGAGTCATTTGAGGTGCTCTACTCTACTACAGGAAAGGCCGTTGAGGACTTCACCCTTGTAGAGGCAGTGGACCAAGTGCCTAATGAGTGGACTGAATACTCTTACAACCTGCCTGCAGGTGCTAAGTATTTCGCCATCAGATGTACTTCTAACGATAAGTTCATCTTCCTCGTTGACGATGTTACCTATGTACCAGCAAATGCAGCACAGCAGGAGCTTTCTCTCATCGGTTACAATGTCTATCGTGATGGCGTGAAGGTTAACGCTGAACCTGTAGCTGAGCCAAGCTTTATCGATGCAACAGCAGCTGAGGGCAGTCACACCTACGTAGTGACCGTTGTTTACGACAAGGGTGAGTCTAAGGCTTCAAACGCTGTAGTTGTAGAGGTTACAACTGGCATCAACACCGTAAGCGGCAAGAATATCATCGTGGCAAGCGGCAAGAGATTTATCGGTCTGACAAATGCCGAGGGCATGGATGTTATCATCACCAATGCCGACGGTAGAACAGTATTCAGCGGCAACGTTGAAAACAGCGCTACTATCAGTGTGGCTCCTGGCACATATATTGTCAAGGTGGGCAACACCATAGTAAAAGCTCTTGTGAAATAATCTATATCCATAGGATAATACCAACGAGAGGGGCTGTGCCATTGCGGCACAGCCCCTCTCATAATGTTATAATGTGATAGTTCTGATAAATTATTCTATTACTTCCAGGCTTGCGGGCATCCATACCTGCATGAGGCCTGCCCCGCGGTGGTTCCAAGAGTAATATGGTATGAGACTGAATGATGATGGTGTGGCACTGATCTGACCATTATTATCGGCTTTGAGGATGGTGCCATAGGCGGTGATGCCTGTGATGCCACCAAGGAGTTCGGGGCATTGCTCCACTGTCATCTTCTTGTTTCTGTTTACCACGAAATGGCGGAGGTCGAAATCATTGTCGCACCATTCGGCACAGTATACCAATGGACCACGCTCCACGCAGAGGCGTCCACGGTCGTCGGTCACCTTGCCATTGGCAGCCACAAAACGTGGCGACATGTCGAGATGGAGTTGCACACGGTCGCCACGACGCCACTGGCGGTCAATGACGAGATAACCATTCTCAAGAGCCGACTCCACACGGATGCCGTTAACGGTTGCATACCATGAGTCGGTGGTCTTGTCGGCAAAGGAATAGAGGTCTGAGGGCACCACGCTACCCCTTGCCCATCCTGGAATGCGAAGCATCATGCGGAAGCGCTTGGCACGGGCATTCTTGACGGTCAGAGTGATGTCGCCATCCCAGGGATAGAGTGTTGTCTGCTCTATTTCGAGGTTTTTGCCACCGATCTTGGTGGTGAGCAGTCCCGAGGCATAGAGGTTTACATATAGGTCTTGGCCGTTTACTGCATACTGATATCCTGGCACTGATGGAATAAAGCGGCAGAGGTTGCTGGGACAGCAGGCGCAACCGAACCAAGGCTGACGCTCAATGGTATTGTCGGAATTGAAATGATACTTGCCATCGCAGGCCAGAGGATTTGGATAGAAGAAACGGTCGCCCTCTATGCTCATGCCACTGATAACTCCATTATACAATGTGCGCTCCAGGCAGTCAATATATTTGGAGTGGCCATGCAGCAGAAAGAGGCGATGGAAGAGATAGACCATTGAGATGGCTGCGCAGGTCTCATTATATGCTGTGAGGTTGGGCAGTTCATAATTGGCACCGAAAGCTTCGCCAGCATGGCGTGCTCCTACACCACCAGTAATATAGTATTTCTTGCCCACTATATTATCATAAATGGCATCTATGGCACGGATATAACTACTGTCGCCAGTTAACACAGCCACATCTGCCATGCCAGCATACATATATCCGGCACGAACGGCATGCCCAACGGCCTCTTTTTGGTCTGCCACGGGCTTATGGCTCTGAGAATAAGCGTTTTTGATCTTGGTGCGTCCACGATAGTCGAGAAAGAACTTAGCCTCATCAAGGTATTTCTTCTCGCCTGTTAGTTTATAGAGTCGAGCCAAAGCCATCTCGGCAATCTGATGCCCTGGCACCACTGTGGCCTGTTCCGGCAGGGGGCCAACCTCGCGGCATACGCAGTCAGCATAGCGGCGTGCTATATCAAGGAATTTAGTGCTGCCCGTGGCCTGGTAATGGGCGCAGGCGGCATCTACCATGTGTCCGAGGTTGTATAGTTCGTGGCTTAGTTCTTCTTCTTTAGACCATCTCTTGCTGCCCACCCATCCATGCGGTTTGGCGGGGTTAATGGTGCGTGCTGTGTTGAGATAGCCATCGGATTCCTGTGCTGCCGCCACTATATCGAGCACACTGTCTATATATGCCTCAAGATGTTTGTCGGGCATGGTTTGTAGCACATAGCTTGCTCCTTCAATGGTTTTATAAACATCGGTATCGTCGAAGGAGAACCCCATGAATTTCGATACGTCATAGTCGGGAGAGGGATGGGCTGCCTTGACAAAATTGGAATAGCGCCCCATGGTTTCACACTTACTGAAAGCCAGTGGAATGGTCACATCGCGGGCTGCCTTGATGCGATGGCCCCAAAAGGAAGCCTCGCTCATCTTAACCTGTGTGAAGGGTACAGCCTCGGTAGAAGACTTGGTTTGCGCCACCAATGGGCATTGGGCAGAACAGACAACCGACAGTCCTGCCACAAGCATAATATTTTTTACGTTGAGCATAATAAGTAGTATTTAGTTTGTATATTATCAATGTTAGTAGTAATTAGTTATTACATAACCAATCAAAGCCACAGAACCGCCTCGTTGCCCATATTGAAGAGCAGGTCGAGTATGCTGAGGTTTGCCTGAAACCCATGCTTTTGTGCAAAAACCTGGTAATAGGGTTTGGCTGTGGAGAGTGTTAGGTCGCCCCTGAGGTCATCAATAATATGCTCGAGGCATTGCTCATGGGTGGTCCACTGTTGAGAGAGTGCGTAGGAGGGTTGTATGTCGAGGAGTTCGCATATCTTCTGACATATATCGAGATTGAAATCAATGAGATATGTCCACCGTTTCTCAAAAAACGGACGGATATCATCGGCATAATACTCAAAGAAGGGCGAGAGATTGTAGGCACTTTGAAGCGCATTCCAATGCACATGTCGCCAGTTGCCATGGTCGCTGATACGTATGTCACGCATTATCTGCTTAGTGCCATGGTCTCTCTCCACTGGCACTGTGAGGGTCTGGGTGGCATTAGCAGTGGCTATGATGCACCTGTTGCGGTAGGTCTGTTTATAATAGGAGTCGCATGATTCTATGATGGCATGGTCATGGCGATAGAGGGCCTGATACCATGCTATGGGTGCGAAATAACTTGTTGACAACAGGCATGTGTTACCTTGGTTGGGCATAGTCAGTGAGGGGGTTGTATTGTTTACCATCTGATTGTTTTCACCACTCTTCCTATTATCTTGCTTTCGGCCACGAGACCGAGTTGTGTGGTCTTGCCATGCTTGCCGCAGGGCATCTCAATCCAATAATAGTTTTCTCTGGCGCAAGTGATGAGACCAGGCACGAGCACAGTGCCTCCCGACAGGGGAATGGTATCGCCAGGCACTGCCTTGCATCTGCCTACCATAACCCCACGAATGCTGTCGGAGGGACTGTCGAAGGCTATGATGTCGCCATGCCTTACGGGACTGCGCAGCAAACGGCCATAACTGAAGAGCGACCCTTTGCCTCCAGTGCGCAGACCATAGCTCCAGTGGTTTACTACCAGCATGTCGCCTTTTTGATAGAGAGGACTGAAAGCATCCCCATTGACGGTGAGGATGCTTACTGTCATGGTACGCGCTATGAATACCAGAATGACCAGCACGAGGAGCAATGGCAACCAGTCAGCGGTCTTGCGTGCTCTGTTGGTGGTAATCTGGAGTTTCATAGGCTTTCAGTATTAGGGATTGTAATGATGAAAGGGCTTATTTGATATTGTCGACAAGTGAGAAGAGTCGGCTCCATCTGATGCCTCCAAATCCGCCACGGTCGGGATCGCTCGACCACCAGATGAATATCGGCTTGCCCACTATATGATCTTCGGGCACAAATCCCCAATAGCGTGAGTCGGCAGAGTTATGTCTGTTGTCGCCCATCATCCAATAATAGTCCATCTTGAATGTGTATTGGTCTGTCTGATTGCCATTGATGAATATCTTGCCATCACGCACCTCGAGTTTGTTTTTCTCATAAGCGCGGATGGGACGCTCATAGATGGGCAGATTGTCAAGTGTTAGTTTGATGCTCTTGCCCTTGGCGGGAATCCATACGGGACCATAATTGTCGCGTGTCCAGTGCTTGTTGCCATTGAGAGGATAGATCTCAATGTCGGAGGCATCGGTATTCAGGGATATGCTCTCCACAAGGTCATGGCGACTCTTAAACACTTCTACAGCTCGCTTGGTGAGTGGCATCACACCTGTGGTGTTAAGGCTCATGAGGTCTTCCATGGATATGCCCAACTCCTTCATGAGGTCGTCATTGAGCGACTGCTTGAGCTTGACATGATAGGTATACTGCACATTATCTGGTTCCTTGTTGGCCTTGCCGTCGAGATATATGATGCGATCTTTTATCTGAAGGGTCTGTCCTGGCAGTCCCACACATCTCTTGACATAATTTTCGCGGCGGTCGGTGGGACGAGTGATAATCTCACCATATTCTCCCTTGTTGGCCTGGATATACTGACGTCCGGCACTGTAGATGCCTTCGAAATACTGACGACGCTGCATGGGAGAGAGTGAGTCAAGGTCATAACGTGATGAATATACTTGACGGCCAATAGTATAGCAGGCTATATAGAAATCTTGTGCCTGATAGTTTGGCGACGACATGAGGGTATCACCAGAGGGGTAGTTGAACACCACGATATCATTTAGTTTCACCTTGCCGAGACCCTTAACACGGCGATAATCCCAATGGGGCCACTCTATATATGACTTGCAGTTGACCACAGGCAGGGTATGCTGGGTGAGGGGCATGGTGAGGGGAGTTTCGGGTATGCGAGGACCATAACTCATCTTGCTCACAAAGAGATAGTCGCCAGTAAGCAGTGATTTCTCGAGCGAACTGGATGGAATGACATAGTTCTGGAAGAAAAACAGGTTGATGAAATAAACAGCCACAAGGGCAAACACTAATGCGTCTACCCACGACATCACCACCCTAACGGGCGTTTCAGAGTCGCGCCACCACTGCCAGTTGATCTTGCGAGAGATATAGGCATCATAGATGAATGGCACCACGAGAAGTCCGAGCCAACTCTGCACCCAGATGAGGAACAGGAGCCACAGTGCCGTAACAACGCCGAATTTTATCCACTGACGGCGCATGTTGATAGTCTTGTCTTTCATTGTAATGATTTATCAAGGTTTAGAAATGAAACATGTCGGTGATGGTGAGCAGTCCCTCATGTTCGTTGGTATACTCAGCAGCCAATACAGCCCCAAGGGCAAAGCCACGGCGGGAATGGGCATCGTGGGTTATGGTGATGCTGTCGGCCTCACTATCATAGTTGACGGTGTGTATGCCCGGCACTTCATCACGGCGTATGGAGTCTATACGCAGTTCGTTGGGTTCATTGTCCTCAGAACCACTGAGAGTGCCATCGGGAGCCAATAGTGTGCCCTTGGTCCATGACTCTTTTCTGCCTATATTGCTGATGATATCCTCAGCCAGGGTGATGGCAGTGCCACTGGGGGCATCGAGCTTGTGCACATGGTGTACCTCCTGCATGGTCACCTCATACTGAGGGAAATCCTTCATGATGGAAGCCAGATAACGGTTGACAGCAGAGAAGATGGCTACACCTATACTGAAATTGGATGCCCAGAAGAGGGTGTGACCCTCTTGGCGACAAAGCCTGATGACATCTTCCTTATGGTCGTCCATCCATCCCGTGGAGCCGCTCACCACCTTAACACCATGGGCAAAAGCCTTGAGGTAATTGTCATAAGCGGCATGGGGAGCAGTAAACTCAATGGCCACATCTGCAGATGCAAATGCGGGACTCTCAAACTCTTCCTGGTTGTCAACATCTATTATGCTGACAATCTCGTGACCTCGGCTGAGGGCTATCTGTTCTATCATCTTGCCCATCTTGCCGTAGCCTATTAATGCAATCTTCATATCCTAATTATGTTATTTACACTGCAAAGTTACATTTTTTTGTGCATAAACACATAATTTATAGCAAAAAAACAACTTTTATTTTGTTTTCTGAACAACTTATACTATCTTTGTGTGATAATTTGGGCTAATAAGCACAATTTTTATGATGAGTAAATCCTAACAATGGAAAAACTGCTACACTTCACATGGAAACACAAGATGTTTCCACTTACACCGCTCTCCACTACCGACAATAAGTATGTGGAGGTTATAGACCCTGGTTTGCATAACCACAACTCGGGTCCCGATTTCTTTAATGCCAAGATAAAGATCAATGATACGGTGTGGGTAGGAAACGTGGAGATACATGTGCACAGCAGCGACTGGTATAAGCATCATCATGAAGACGATAGTGCCTATGACAATGTGATATTGCATGTGGCTTCAGACATAGACTGCGATGTGACCAACAGCCGCGGCGAGCATGTGCCGCAAATGATGCTCACGGTGCCCGACAATGTGAGAGACAACTATCGCCTACTGCTCGAGACAGATAAATACCCTCCATGCTATAACATCATACCATCGCTGACCAGACTTACGGTGCACTCATGGATGGCGGCACTGCAAACAGAACGACTGCAGCAAAAAACCGAAGCCATTGAAGAGAGGGCACGGCAGAGAAATGGGTCGTGGGAGGATGCTTATTTCATCACGCTGGCACGCAATTTCGGATTTGGCACCAATAGCGATGCCTTCGAGATGTGGGCAAGCCAACTGCAACTGGGTAGCATAGCACATCATAGCGATGACCTCTTCCAAATAGAGGCTATGTTTCTTGGACAGGCTGGACTGCTCACACCCGACGACGACGGCACGGTGAAAGGAAGCCGCAATATGGCCAAGAGGGGATGTGAGGATGATTATTTCAAGCGGCTAAGCAGTGAATACCAGTATCTGGCGCATAAGTTCTCACTCACCAATATAAATGGCAAGATGTGGAGGTTTATGAGGATGAGACCTCAGAACTTCCCGTATATAAGAATATCACAACTCGCCAACCTGTACTATTCGAAAAAGGCCAAACTCAGCATGCTAACAGAATGCCAAACCGTGGACGACATACGGCAACTATACTCCATAGGTGTGTCAGACTACTGGAAGACACACTATACCTTCGGGGCAGAGAGCACGGCCTCAGACAAGCGTCTGAGCGACACATCGCTTAATGTGCTGGTAATAAACACCGCCGTACCTTTTCTCTTTGCATACGGACGGCATACCGCCAATGAAGAACTCTGCGAGAGGGCATTCAATATCCTCGACAGCATAAAAGCCGAAAACAACAATATAACAAGAATGTGGCAGGAGTGCGGCATGCTTGTAAAAACTGCCGGCGACAGCCAGGCTCTCATACAACTCAAAAAGGAATACTGCGACAGAAAAGATTGCCTGAGATGCCGCATAGGATATGAGCACCTTAAACAGAAAAATTGCCAAACCCACAACAGCAATAACCAACAAACCAATACCCACGACAATGAAACAAAACAATGATTATATCTTTGAGACAGTGATGGAAGTGCGCGACTATGAATGTGACATAGAGGGCATAGTAAACAACGCAAACTATCTGCACTACACCGAGCATACCAGACACCTGTTTTTAAAGAAATGCGGACTGAGCTTTGCAGAAATGCATCTCAAGGGCGAGGATGCCGTGGTGGCACGCATGAACCTGCAATACAAAACTCCATTGAGATGCGACGACGTGTTCGTATCCAAGATGGGACTAAGAAAGGAAGGCATCAAATATGTGTTTCAGCATGACCTGTACAGGCTCAGCGACAATAAACTGTCGTTTAGGGCTACCGTGGATCTGGTTTGCCTTGTAAACGGTAAACTGGCAGCCTCGTCAGGGTATGACAAGATGCTCGAATATAGCGGCAATACCATAGACATCCAGGAGGAAGGCAAATGACCCAGGAAACGATATATATGATGGCCTTGGGGCGGATGGGCTTATATCAGAATGCCAACACCCTGGCACTGTATAAGGAGGCGGGCAGCGCTACCGAGATTTTTAACCATCGCAACAATCTCAAAGAGATATGCCAAGGGGTGTCGGCACGCATGGCCGAATCATTCAAAAACTGGGACGCAGCACTGGCCAAAGCAGACAGCGAGATTAACTTCGCCAATAAGCAGGGTATTGCCATCATCACCTACGACGATGAGAGGTATCCGCAGCGACTCAAAGAATGTGTGGATGCTCCTCTGGTGCTTTACTACAAGGGAAATGCCGACCTTAATGCCACAAGAACAGTAGCCATGGTGGGCACACGCAACTGCACACCCTACGGACAGGATATCATCAGGACGTTTATGCACGACATAAAATCTTTCTGTCCAAACATGGTGGTGATGAGCGGACTGGCATACGGTGTGGATATCAATGCCCACAAAGAATGCCTCAAAAACGACTTACAGACTATAGGAGTGCTGGCTCATGGACTCGACCAGATATATCCATACAACCACAGGGAGACAGCAGGACAGATGATAAACCACGGAGGACTGCTCACTGAATATATGTCGGGCACCAATGCCGATAAGGTCAACTTCATACAACGAAACAGAATAGTGGCAGGCATGAGCGATGCAACCATAGTGGTGGAGTCGGCAAATAAAGGCGGCAGCCTAATCACAGCACGGATAGCACGCGACTACAACCGCGACGTGTTTGCTTTTCCTGGCAATGTGACAAACGAATACTCAAAGGGATGCAACAAGATGATTGCCGACAACATGGCTTCACTGCTGACTTCGGCAGAGGATTTTGTCAAGGCCATGGGATGGGATGCCGACATGGAACTGATAAAAGCACGAAACGAGGGAATAGAACGGCAACTCTTCCTCGACCTCTCCGAAGACGAGAGCACCATAGTTAATATACTGAGCAAAACTAACGACCTGCAGATAAACATGGTAGTGGCACGCTCGGCAATGCCAGTAAACAAGGTGACCTCAATCCTGTTTATGCTCGAGATGAAAGGGGTGGTGAAGACCTACGCAGGAGGCATCTACCATCTGCTGAAATAGCAACAGATAACGAAAGTAACAAATAACGAAAGTAACAAATAACGAAATTAACGAATTACGAAAGTAACGAATAAATAAGACAGACAACAACTCATATAATGGCAAACATAACGATACCTCCACATCCGCTGCTGCTGGCACCCATGGAAGACGTGACCGACATCGGTTTCCGTATGCTATGCAAGCGCTTTGGCGCTTCCATGGTATATACGGAGTTTGTGAGTGCCGAAGCTCTGGTACGGTCGGTGAAATCGACAGTGAGCAAACTAACCATTAGCGACGACGAACGACCCGTAGGCATACAGATATACGGCAGGGATACCGCCTCGATGGTGGAAGCGGCCAAGATAGTGGAAGAGGTGAAACCAGATGTCATAGACCTCAACTTCGGATGCCCTGTAAAGAAAGTGGCAGGAAAGGGGGCCGGCGCTGGCATGCTGCAAAACATTCCGCTGATGCTCGAGATAACACGAGAGGTGGTGAAAGCAGTAAAACTGCCCGTGACCGTTAAGACACGACTCGGATGGGACTCCAATAGCCTCATCATTCCAACACTGGCAGAACAACTGCAGGACTGCGGCATCAAGGCTCTCACCATTCATGGCCGCACACGAGCACAGATGTATACAGGACAGGCCGACTGGACCCTCATAGGAGAGATAAAACGTAACCCACGCATCCATATACCCATAATAGGCAATGGCGACATAACCACTCCCGAAGAGGCTAAGAGGGCTTTTGACGAATATGGCGTGGATGCCGTAATGATTGGACGCGCCACCTTCGGCCGACCATGGATATTCAAGGAGATAAACGACTATCTCGACGGAAAAGAACCCGACCCTGTCATGACATTCAAATGGAAACTGGATATCCTCGAAGAACAACTGCGCATTAACGTGGAGCGCATAGGCGAATACCGGGGCATACTGCATACCCGACGACATTTGGCCGCAAGCCCCATATTCAAGGGAATACCCAATTTCAGACAGACACGCATAGCCATGCTCAGAGCCAATACCGTGGACGAACTGCTTGACATCATGAGAAGCGTGAATCCAGAGCAATTATAACCATAGATATATATGAACGAGAATTTTGATATAAGACAGGAGCATAGCCTAAGCGCTTCAGAGAAAGAATATGAAAACGCACTTAGGCCGCTGCGCTTTGACGACTTCAGCGGACAGGCTAAGGTGGTGGAAAACCTTGAGGTGTTTGTGGAGGCAGCCAAATATCGCGGCGAACCCCTCGACCATACATTGCTGCATGGCCCTCCAGGACTGGGCAAGACCACACTGAGCAATATCATAGCAAATGAACTGGGAGTGGGATTCAAAATAACAAGCGGACCCGTGCTCGACAAACCTGGCGACCTGGCAGGCATTCTCACATCACTGGAGCGAAACGACGTGCTGTTTATAGACGAGATCCACCGTCTGTCGCCAGTGGTGGAGGAATACCTCTATTCGGCCATGGAGGACTTCCGCATTGACATCATGATAGACAAGGGACCATCGGCAAGGTCTATACAGATTGACCTCAACCCCTTTACTCTCGTGGGAGCCACCACACGCAGCGGACTGCTCACTGCACCGCTCAGGGCACGATTCGGCATCAACCTACATCTGGAGTATTACGACCCCGACACCCTCTGCCATATCCTGAAACGGTCGGCAAGCATCCTCAACGTGCCAATAGAACACGAGGCTGCACTGGAGATAGCACGACGGAGCAGAGGCACCCCACGTATTGCCAACGCATTGCTGCGCAGAGTAAGGGACTTTGCACAGGTGAAAGGCAACGGACGCATTGACAATGCCATAACCAATATCGGATTGGCTGCCCTCAACATAGACAAATATGGACTGGACGAGACAGACAACAAGATACTGCTCACCATAATAGACAAGTTCAAGGGCGGACCCGTGGGAGTATCTACCATTGCCACTGCCATAGGCGAAGATGCGGGCACCGTGGAGGAGGTATACGAACCATACCTGATCATGGAGGGATTTATCAAGCGTACGCCACGCGGACGCATGGTGACCGAACTGGCATACAAGCACTTCGGACGAAATCCCTATGGCGGCAACATTATGCAGCCCGACCTGTGGGGATAGGCCTTGCATAACCCATGGAAACAGGCATGAATACTATTAATACATAAATATGTGTGGTATGAATAAAGAAGAAAGAGTGGCGGTGTTTGCTGGCAGTTTTGACCCTTTCACCATCGGTCATTACGATATAGTGACAAGATGCCTGCCACTGTTTGACAGGATAGTAATTGGTGTTGGGGTGAACGAGAGCAAGCATTATATGTTTGACACCAATGAAAGAGTGTCCCGCATAAGCGATGTGTTTGCCTCTGAGCACCGCATAGAGGTGAAAGCTTATAGCGACCTTACCATCGACCTGGCACAACGCGAGAAGGCACATTACATAATCAAGGGAGTGAGGAGCGTGAAGGATTATGAGTATGAACTGCAACAGGCTGACATAAACCTCAGACTCGGTGGCATAGAGACACTGTTGCTGCCAGCACGCCCCGAATTGGCAAGCATCTCATCTAGTATGGTGAGAGAACTGATGCATTTTGGCAGGGATGTGACTCCATTTCTGCCTCATGGCAGCAAGACACATTAATAATGACATAAACAAAGCAGAATCATGATTACATACAATGCTGAAGATATTAGCATGCCCGCAATAAAGAAGCGTGAAATGAACGCATGGATAAAGGCCGTGGCACAGAAATATGGCCGACGGGTGGGCGACATAGGGTATATGTTTGTGAGCGACGAGAAGATACTGGAGGTAAACCGACAATATCTCGGACATGACTATTATACCGACATTATCACCTTTGACTATGACGAGGGCGACAGGATAAACGGCGACATAGTGATAAGCCTCGATACAGTGGCTACCAACGCCGAACAATACGGCAAGACATACGAGGATGAATTGCACCGCGTCATCATTCACGGCATCTTGCATCTCTGCGGTATCAACGACAAGGGACCTGGAGAAAGGGAGATAATGGAAGCAGCAGAAAACGAAGCCCTCGCCATGTTATGACGAGGGCTTCGATTTCTTATTCTTTTGGTTCTGATTGTGTAGTTCCAATTATTCAATCAGATATGTGCCTTTACCGCTTTTCGAGCAGTTCCACTCCTTTCATTACAATCTCTGAGGATTCATTTACTATGCTGTAATATTCGCTCATATCCCAAAGGTCGCGGGCTATGAGTCCCTTGAGCACAATGCCCAGATACTTCTTTGTCTTCTCTTTCTCCTCGTCATTGGTAGGCTTCACACCCTTCTTCTCGCCTTCCTTAAACACTTTCTCGAGCAGATCATCAGGAACAGCGTAGTTGACTTTGAAATCTTCGAAGGTCTTGTATTTGCGTTTCAGTTCCTTGCGGTGCGAATCTACATACCTCATATTTACCGTAGATACCACACTCTTGGCTGTGAGTTCTCTGTGGTATTTGGTATACTTGGTGGTGTCAAGAGGGATGAAATAGTCGGGCATGATGCCGCCGCCACCATACACAACCCTCTTTTTCTTCAGAGTATAGCACTTGAGCGAGTCGGCGAAATGTATGCTATCTGGATTGGTCAGTTCACCATGCTTGAGTCTGTTAAGCATGTCCATGCCATAATCTTTGGCCTCTCCCTTCACATAGGGTTTCTGTATGCATCTGCCCGCAGGGGTATAATAATGCGACACGGTAAGCCTGATCATGGAACCATCAGGCAGGTCTATGGGTCGCTGCACCAGTCCCTTGCCAAATGAGCGTCTGCCCACCACATCACCACGATCCTGGTCTTGAATGGCTCCCGTCACTATCTCTGCCGCCGAGGCTGTATACTCATTGATGAGCACCACTACCCTACCCTGGCCGAAGAGTCCGTCGCCCTTGGCACGATATGTATGGCTGGGTGCCACCCTGCCCTTGGTATACACTATAAGGTCATCATCAGAGAGGAACTCATTTGCCACATCAACGGCAGCCATGAGATAGCCTCCGCCATTATCTTGGAGGTCTAGAATGAGGTCGGTCATACCCTCTCCCTGCAGGCGCTCCATGCATTCGCGAAACTCCTTGTGGGTGGTGGAACCGAAATTGCCAATACGAATATATCCTATGCCCGGTCTGATCATATAACTTGCATCCACAGACTTTACAGGTATCTTGTCTCTGGTCACAACGAAATGGAGCATATCCTTGATGCCCATCCTGACAATGCCGAGGTTTACCTTGGTGCCCTTAGGACCGCGAAGTTTCTTCATGATAGTCTCACGTGACATCTTGACACCCGCAATAGCCGTATCGTTGACCTCCACAATCCTGTCGCCAGCCAATATTCCCACCTTTTCCGAAGGACCGTTGGAGATAGGTTGTATGACCATAAGGGTATCGTCAACCATGTTAAACTGCACTCCTATGCCCTCAAAATTACCAGCCAGAGGCTCGTTCATCTCCTTAACCTGCTGGGGTGTGGAATAAGACGAATGAGGGTCTAGTTTTTCTATCATGCCCTTGATGGCATCCTCCACGAGTTTGTTTTCATCCACATTGTCCACATACAAGGCATTGATGGCCATCTCAGCAATCTGCAACTTGCGCAGATGCTTCATGCTCTCTTTGTCGTTTTTGGTCTGTGCAGGACAACTGGTGGCCACCATAGCGGCAGCCATAGCACAAGTCAACAGTCTATTAAAAAATTTCATTCTCATCTTCGTTTATTATGTCCTCCTCCACCACGAGATTGTCGATGATGAAGTTCTGTCTTTCCATTGTGTTTTTGCCCATATAATATTCCAGTAGTTTCTGCACCTGGTCTGTCTTGTGCAGGGTTACCTGCTCGAGCCGCATGTCGGGTCCGATGAAATTGGCAAACTCCTCGGGCGATATCTCTCCGAGTCCTTTGAATCGTGTGATTTCCGGATCGGGTCCCAATTGCTCGATAGCTTTTATCCTCTCCTCTTCGTTATAGCAGTATCTGGTTATGAAATCTGTCTTGCGCTTGTCTTTGGCGTCGGCATCTGCTATCACCTGTTTGTTTTTGATCTTGGTGCGTTTGTTTCTCACCCTGAAGAGGGGAGTCTGCAACACATATACATGCCCCTTCTTGATCAATTCGGGGAAGAACTGGAGGAAGAAAGTGATAGTGAGCAGTCGGATATGCATGCCGTCTACATCGGCATCGGTGGCCACAATAACCTTATTGTATCTGAGTGTGTCGAGCCCGTCTTCAATGTCGAGGGCCGCCTGCAGCAGGTTGAATTCCTCATTCTCATACACTACCTTTTTGGTTAGTCCGAATGAGTTGAGGGGCTTTCCCCTGAGCGAGAATACTGCCTGGGTGTTCACATCCCTGCTTTTGGTGATGCTTCCGCTTGCAGAGTCACCCTCGGTGATGAATATTGAACTTTCTTCCTTTCTATCGTTTTTGGCATCGCTGAAATGGATGCGGCAGTCGCGCAGTTTTCTATTGTGCAGGTTAGCCTTTTTGGCTCTTTCTCGTGCCAGTTTGGTTACTCCAGCCATGGCCTTGCGCTCTTTTTCGTTCTCCTGTATTTTCTGCAGCATAACATCGGCCACGTCGGCCTCCTTATGCAGGAAATTGTCTACACCTGTTTTTACGAAGTCGCCCACATACTTGTTGATGCTCACTCCGCCGTTTGGAGCCATGGTGAGCGAACCGAGCTTGATCTTTGTCTGGCTCTCAAACATCGGTTCCTCCACATTTATGGCTATGGCGGCCACGAGTCCGTTTCGTATGTCTGTATATTCGAAGTTTTTGTTGTAGAACTCCTTGATGGTCTTTGCTATGTGCTCTTTGAATGCGCTCTGGTGAGTGCCTCCCTGTGTGGTATGCTGTCCGTTTACGAAGGAGTGATATTCCTCTCCATACTGGTTGGTATGTGTAAAGGCAATCTCTATGTCCTCGCCCTTGAGGTGTATGATAGGATAGATACCATCATTGGTCATGGTATCATTGAGCAGATCCTTGAGTCCGTTTCGGCTCATTATCCTCCTGCCGTTATACATGATGGCAAGCCCAGTATTGAGGTATGTATAATTGCGGAGCATTGTTTCCACTATATCGTCATGAAACGAATAGTTGGTAAACAGCGTGTTGTCGGGTTCGAAATAGATGAATGTTCCGTTTTCGTCCTGTGTATCTTCGGTATACTCATGCTGCAGTATACCCTTTTCGAATGTGGCCATCCTAACTTTTCCGTCGCGGTATGACCTAACCTCGAAATGCGAACTGAGGGCGTTCACCGCTTTGACACCCACACCATTGAGTCCGACACTCTTCTTAAAAGCCTTCGAATCATATTTTCCTCCCGTATTGAGCACGCTCACCGCCTCGATGAGTTTGCCCTGTGGAATGCCGCGACCATAGTCTCTTACGCTCACCCTTAGGTTGTCGTCTACATTGATTTCTATCCTGTCGCCGGCTTTCATCTTAAACTCGTCTATGGAGTTGTCTATCACTTCCTTGAGCAGCACATAGATACCGTCTTCGGGCAGCGAACCATCGCCCAGTCGACCGATATACATACCGGGACGGGTGCGCACATGCTCCATATCCGACAGATGGCGGATATTATCATCGGTATATTCCACAGGCTGCTGTTGAGCCATATCGTTGATGTTCAGTTCATCATTCTCTGCCATAGACTAAATCTTTTTTACGTAACACCTGCGACGCTTGTGCATCTCTCTTTCCAGATACTGCCACTGGCTCTGTACGGCACCGTTGTGCTCCATTTCCACATGGGTTTCTCCCCACTTGAAACCATATTTCTGATACCATGGTATGAGGTCGGTGAAGAGCAGTGCATTGGCGCCCTTGGGTCTGTATTCTGGCAATACTCCCACGAGCAGCAGGTCTACGACGTCTGTTTTGTGGAACTTGAGTGCCTTAAGTATGTGCCACCATCCGAATGGCAAGAGGCGTCCGCGACGGCATTTCTGGAATGCTCTTGAGAGCGACGGGATAGAGATGCCCACTCCCACCACTTTATTGTTGGCATTGCGGTCTTCAATGAGGGTAACGAGATTGAGGTCTGCCATAGGCAGATACATCTTCACATACTGCTCTATCTGCTTCTCCGAGAGTTCAGAATATCCATATAGGTCTTTGAATGTGTCGTTGATCACCTCAAAGATCTTCTTGCCGTATCCACCCTCAAACACATCCTTGCGTGTCAGTTTCTTGACATGCAGGTTATAGCGCTTGGTAACCATTTCTGCCACCTTGGCATATTTCTCAGGCATCTTTTCTGGCACATAGAGTTTATACTCTACATAGTCATTATCTTTGACCCATGTGCCGTCGTTTTCAAAATGCTTCTGGTAATAATCGTAATTATAGATGGTGGCCTGTGTGCCCAACTGGTCGAAGCCCTGTATGAGCAGTCCCTCGGGGTCGAGGTCTGTAAATCCCAACGGACCTACTATCTCCTCCATGCCCTTGCTCTTGCCCCATTGTGCCACAGCATCAAGCAATGCCTTTGATACCTCCATGTCATCCACGAAGTCTATCCATCCGAAGCGCACTCTCTTCTGCTGCCATTTGTTGTTTGCTCTATTATTGATGATTGCAGCCACTCTGCCCACCATCTCACCGTCGCGGTATGCCATGAAATATTCTGCCTCGCAGAATTCGAATGCAGCATTTTTGTCTTTGCTCAGCGTGCGCATGTCGTCGCTAAATAGGTTTGGTGCATCGTATGGGCTTCCCTTATACAATGTGTAATGGAAATCGATAAAGCGTGTGAGGTCTTTTTTTGTTTCTACCCTCTTGATAGTTATTGTTGACATTATGTCTTATTTTATATTAGTGGTTTTCTTATTATGCACTGCAAAGATAGTAAATATCTGACGAAAAGTTTGAATAATTTCAAAAAAACATCAATAAAAATTTGGTTTTTGTGATTAGTTGCAGTATTTTTGCAAATCGATATGAATTTTTAATAACTATTATAACTAACAATTTAATAACATACATAATAAAACGATTACAACTATGCTGATTAGAAAATCTGTTTTGACATTGGCATCATTGATGCTTGCTTCAGGTGCTGCCAATGCACAAGAGAGTGGCAAAGGTGCGCTCCAGTCTTACTCGTTTGTAGAATTGCAAGGAGGAGCACAAGTAACCCTCACTGATGCAAAGAAAAGCGAACTGATTACTCCTGTGGGCTCATTCTCCATAGGTCATTATTTCACACCATGCATCGGAGCACGTCTGCATGTAAACGGCTGGCAGGCAAAAAGTGGATATGATGCCATCAACAGTTATTACAAATGGAATTATGTGACCACCAATGCCGACCTTCTTTTCAATCTCACCAACATGGTATGCGGCAAGAGCCAGTCGCATTTCCTCAATGTAATTCTGGTGGGAGGTATCGGTCTGACTACTGCATGGAGCAATGACGAGGCCAACATTCTGGCTCGCGCCAATACTAATCTTAACATGCCATTGGTGTGGGACGACACAAGACTGAGCCATAACATCCGCGCCGGACTGCGTTTGGAAACCGATGTGACCAAACCTCTGGGAGTATCGCTCGAAGTGGCTGCCAACAGTCTCGACGACCGTTTCAACTCAAAGATGAACAACAATGATGACTGGATGATTACAGCCCAGTTGGGTTTGAGTTTTCGCTTCGGACATAAATACAAGAAGGCAGCCCCAGTGGTTATTCCACGCCCAGTGAAGCCAGAGCCAGTGGTTGAGCCAGAACCGGAGCCTGTTGTAGAGCCTGCTCCAGAGCCTGTAGTTGAACATGCACCGAAACCTGTGGTTGTGGCAGAGAAGAAAGCTCCGGAGACATTGCGCGAGGAGGTATTCTACAAGATTTGTAGCAGCAGCGACAATGCCAATGCACAGTATAAGCGTGTGGCCGAATATCTGCAGCGCAACCCTGATGCCAAGGTAAAGGTTACGGGATATGCTGACAAGGGGACAGGCAATTCCCAGACAAACATGAAGTATTCTCGTCAGCGTGCGCAGAATTTCAAGGATAAGCTTGTAAAGGAATATAATGTGGATGCCAGCAGGATTGTCGTGGATGCCAAGGGCGACAGCGTGCAGCCATTCAGCGAAAACGACAAGAACCGCTGCGTGATTGCTATTGGTCCTGCCGAGTAATCTTGGAGCATTTCATTATCACATGCCTGCCATCGTCTGTGGTGGTGGCAAAGAGATAGCTATCGCCTCCGTCTCCCATTTTGAGACGGAGGCGTAGTTGTTTTGCTGTGAGAGGAAAATTTCTCACAGATATGTTTGCTTTGGCCATGGTGCCGATCATACTCTTGAGTTCGCGTTTGTTCATGGTTGACACCTCATCAATCATAAATGAGCGGCCAGGGAAGGATGCCACGGGCTTGGCAGAGATGAAAAGATGACTATTGGCACTTATCATCTCCATGTCATACATACTGCTTATGGCCCCCCAGCATCCTGATTTCATCAGCGAGGTATGTGGTTCATAGAGATAGGTGCCTGCCCACTCCTGGTATGGGGCTGACACAATTCGCAGTGGCATCGCGGCCATCTCGGGAGAAATCATGACCATCTCATGGTCGGCCACGCAATATATATCGGGCCTGTCCTTCTGCTGTCGATGGCTGTCGATGACGATGAGCAGTTCGCGGCACTCTCCTCCTGTAGACACAATATGCACCTCCGACACCTTGCTGCCCAGGTCGCTGATGGTCTTGCTCCAATCGAGCATTGGCGAGAGTTTGATGATTATATGCCTACTTTTGGCCATCAGTTGCGGCAGTAGCACCATCACATCGGGAGTGCAGTCGGAGATTGAATAGGTCCGTGTACCATGGGCATCGCGGCGCGCTGGGTCGAGATATATGACATGTGCATGTTGCATTGCAGAGATAAAATGCTCAGCCTCATCGCACACCACCTTGGCATTGGTCACTCCGAGCAGCGGCAGGTTGTGGCTTACAATGCGGCATAATTCCTCCTGCCGTTCCACATATACAGCATGATGGTAACTGCGTGCCATAAAAGAGAAGTCAACTCCGAAGCCGCCCGTGAGGTCAACCCCTATGGTTGTCTCATTCCCTTGTGTCAATCGTTCAGCCAAACGCCTTTTGTATTCGGCTGCTGGCTCTCCCGAGCATTGCTCCATGGAGAGATGTGGAGGAAAGAGCAGTCCCTTCACCTCTGTCCACGATGGCAGTTTGCGCTTGGCTGTCTGCCATCCCGCTATCTGCCTCAGTGCGAAGTCGATGTCTATATCGCCATTGCGATTGACCTTGAGTGCCAGTGTTCTCACATCATCATTGAGATGAGCGGCAATAAAGTCGGCTGTCGGTTTGTTTGTTATATCTTCCATAGCAGTCCTATGCGGGCATCGAATGTGTGGGCCCTAACATCATCATAATAGGCATAGTGAGTTTTGCGCACGTAGTATGAACTCTGTATGTCGAGCCCCAGATTGTCGGTAAGCGACAGAGTGAGCCGTGGGGTGATAACCAGCAGCATGGCGTCGCCCTTGTCTCCCTGTGCGTTGAGATAGAGTGGATCAACAGTAGCGAGATCCTTGCCCTCATACCCCTTCCATGTATAGATGCGGTAATAATCTGCTCCCACCATAAAGCGTCCGTATTTGCCGAATTCCATCATCGTGACCACCTTGGCGCTATATCCGCTTCCCATGTTATAGTCGCGGTCTATGATATTGTAATAGTCGCTGAGGCTGCCTCCCAGGAGTATGGCATTGATAAAGATTCGCTGCTCGAGAGTGGTGAGATTGCCTATTTGTGGAAATCGCCATATCACGCCAGGTCCCACTGAGGCGGCCTCGGATATGCGGTATGGCACGAGCTTACTTCCGTCTTTTACCGGCTGCGAGTCATAATAATTGAAATGCTGGAATAAGCCTATCTCTGTTTTCATCTCGTCGCCTGTTTCTATGGGCATGCCCCAGAGGCGTCCCAAGAGATGCACTCCTGAGATGAGCGGTTGGTTGCTGCTCATGCCGAAGGTCACATCGGCAGTGAAATAATCGTATGGCGAATTGTCTTCGTCTCCGAAGGTATTGCCGTACGACAGTGCCACATTAAGATAAGGATTGCTTTCGCCTCTGAACAGTGAGTTGTTGTCGGCCAGATATCTCAGACCTGCAGACAACTCGAGGTTTACGGGCAAGCGGTCATAGTCATGATATTTGTAATATGTGCTGCGCACCCGCCATGCATCTCCACTGATTATTCTGTTCAGTCCCTTGATCGGACATATTACCGTGCCGAGAAATTCGCGCCAGAATCGTGCTCCGCCCCTTTTGCTGTCGTCTAATATGAGGTCTGACACCCTGTGTGTTATCTCACCTATACATATTCCTCCCATAGTGGTGGCAATCAAGTCGTTGATGGCAGGAGGTTCTATCTCGCATGTTGTCTCCCACATGAGCGAACCGCACAGGGCGTATGGTGTCGACTCCCAGAAGGTCATGCCATTGCTTCGCGCGGCGTTGAAATAGAGTCCACCATGGTATGGGTGGGCAAAGAGGTTGGTGGAGAACTGGTCATTATCCCACACGAAACCATGCTGGAAGTTGTGCTTGATGGTTTTGAAATTGATCTTTGCAAAGTCGGCATCGAGCACGAAACGATCGAAGCACTGCACAAACACATTGATGCCGAAGGTTTCTGCCGCCGCCGTCCATGGACGTTTTTTGCGCTCTGGATTATCATAGGCATAGATGTGTGTAGTATCGCCGATATATCGTTTTGCCATGCTGTCGATGGCATTCATAGTCTGGCTCTGGCTTTCGCCGTAAGTGGCACCGCAGCCTATCACTGTTGCCGCCATTATAGATAATAACTTTTTCATTTCCTTGCCAATCTAAAGGTTAGTCCAGCTTCGCCCATCATCCTCTGTCTGTATTTTGAGAAATGATGGTAGTATCTTGTGTCACCATAGCCCACCGAGGCGTATGCACCAAGAGTTTTATTGATGCTGTAGTCTACATTCAGTCTCACCTGCAACGAGCAGAGCCTCTTGGGCCCATTATTGCTGTTTTTCTTGAATGTCTCCACATGGCAGTAGCCCACATCTCCGCTCAGCGACCATCTCTGACCGAGCATCACATACTGCCCCAAGCGATAGAATAGTGCCCCCGAGAAATCATCATCGAATCCCATAAAATGGGTGCCGAACCCGATGATGCTGTATGTGCTGCGATTGCGGAACCTCAGTGACACATTGGTTTTGGTGGAAGTGCCGCCACCCGCCATCACGTCTATTCGGGTCAGCGGGTTCACATTTACCAATCCCACCTTGTGTGCAATGGTGTCGCGACTATAATTTATCAGTCCCACCTGCACTCCTCGTGGATGGCTCATGCAGGCGTTTATCACTCCCCACTGCCAACCGTTGAGGGTATCGGCATAGTTATACATGGCTGTTTGTATGCCGCGCATATACTCGCTGCATACGTTGGCCACAACAGATAGTTGTATGCCGCGTTTCACTCCCATAGCTATATTGGTGATGCCGCTAATCTGTATGCCGCGCATTGGAGAGGTGCAGGCGTTTGATAGTCCTGCTATCTGCACGCCGTTAGCATAATGGGCTATGTTTGCCACTCCAGCCATTTGCAATCCGCGCATGTTGCCATCCACAGAGTTCAGTCCACCTGATATCTGCACACCATAAGACTTACCCTTGCTCGAGGCCAGCAGTCCTGCTATGCTCACTCCCCTCATCTCCTTATTGGTCACACCGGAGATCACGTTTATCTGTGCGCCCCTCAGCGTGTCTACATTACCGAAGAGCGACACATTAAAGGTGCTCCTTTCCTGTGCCGTTGCATGATATGCCAGTAGCGCAGCGGCTGCCATTGCCATCATTCTTTTATTGTATGTCATCATCGTTTCTATTTGGTTTAAATGCACATCATTGCCTTTTATGGTGCAAATATACGATATTTTTTTTAGAAACGAGTTGTTTTTCGCAGTTAATTGTTAACTTTGCACTTTGAATGAAATGAAATCAACTCGTGTCGATAGTCGTCATTGCCTATAACGAGGGGAAGAGACTTGCCTCGAATAAATACTAAGTGATTATTTGAAAAATTATCTCATAAATCAAAAGTTATGAACAACGATAAAATAGATGTAGTAATTCCCTGGGTTGACGGAAACGACCCAGAATGGCAGAAGTTGAAAGACGAATATAAAGAAATGAAGTCTGCCGACAAATCAGATTCACGCTATCGTGATTGGGATAATCTGCAATACATCTTCCGTGGCATAGAGAAATTCTGGCCATGGGTGAATCGTGTGTTTCTTATCACTTGTGGACAAAAGCCTCAATGGCTCAATGAGAACTGCGAAAAGTTGAGGCTTATTAATCATTCCGACTATATACCCAAGGAATATCTCCCTACATTTAACAGCAACACAATAGAGCTCAATCTGCATAGGATAGAAGAACTGGGCAAGTATTTCATTTATATGAATGACGACTTTTTTCCTATTCGACCATTAAAGCCGACAGACTTTTTCCGTCATGGGCTTCCATGTGATTCTGCACTCCAGCAAAATCTTCTAAGTATTTATGTACCTAATGACACAGCAATCCAACACCTTGATTTTACAGATTTAGGCCTTATTAATGCTCATTTCAGGAAACAAAATGTTACAAGAGGAAACCTATACAAATGGTACGGTCCTTACTTGGGATTTCATGGTATGATGCAAGCTTTATTGAAAGCCAATCAGCACTTCTTTACAGGGTTCAATATGGTTCACTCTGCACAGCCTTTCCTCAAAAGCACTTTCGATACAGTGTGGCAATACTACCACGATTATCTTAACGAGCATTGTCATAACAAGTTTAGACAAAACACTGATGTCAACCAATGGCTTATACGCTATTGGCAGTTGGCAGAAAACAAGTTCGCACCATATAGTAAGATTAACCAACGAAAAATGTTTTTACCTTCATTAACCAACTGTGATGAGATAATAACCTCAATTATCCAGCAGAAATATGATATAATAACAATCAATGACAATCCTTTGCTTTCGATGACCGACTACATGACTATTAAGCCTCGTATAAATGAAGCACTGGATTCGCTATTGCCAGACAAGTCTATTTTTGAAATATAAAAATGGGTATTATTATAACCAACTATACCCACTCAAAGTCATTTACCGTGCCCGTCTCTGACGAAAAACTGATGCCTACCTTGAATATCTTGCGTGGATCGGCAGCGTATGGCAGGGCATA
>OBLI01000344.1_pt1 | contig 50051 bp, 68 predicted proteins | sample 1519701 | NCBI WGS metagenome assembly OBLI01 (sample SAMEA3663005, study PRJEB22513) | pig gut metagenome | biome: pig gut; feature: pig-associated habitat; material: faeces | place: France | collected 2012
CAATCCATCTGTTACGATCGTGAACTGAACCAGCTTCTGCACCGTCCCATCCTGCTATAAGCTCAGTCTTAGACACCTTAAAGATAGGATAGAAGTCGGCAACATTCTTGTCTGCTGGATTAGCTTCAGTACGATAAATGACATAACAGGTCTCAGGGTATGCAGATGAAACAGCACCTGTAAACTTCAATGATACGGACTGTGTTGCGCCTACTGCCTGTGCAGTGTCATTAAGAAGTACAAGCTCTGACTCTCCATATCTATTAACGGCTGCTACCGCATAGAAGTAGCTTCCAGCGTGCATTGTACCGAACTGACCCTTTGCATCGACAGCAACTGAAACGGCTGCTGCACCATCCTTAACTGGAGCATTTGGAGCCTTGTCAGAAGTCTTACCGCGACCCAGTTTTACTGGAGAATTCCAGTCAAAGTATTTGTCGGCCTTAATAGCTACCTTACCGAACTGAGTTGTAATGTCATTAACAGACTGACCCATAGTAGCACCTACGACACCACCCTGCATTCCAACAATGACACGTTTTGACTCATGGAAGAGTTTAACGTAGTTGTTGAACACAACTGGAGATGATACGATACGGTCAATAATACCGTTTCTGTCATTAACAACAGCCTGTGCAGCATCCTCAACAAGAGCATCAGTAAGAACTGAACCATTTGCATTAATAACGGCTACATCACCGAAATACGCATCAAGAACCTGCTCTGATGTCTTACCAAGAAGACCGCCAGTAATGTCATTGATACCTGCAACGTGCTGTGCAAATACACCATCGAACTCCTCAGGAACTTTGTTGGAGTCAGCATCAATAACTTTCTTGTCAAGAATTGTCTGAAGCAGGATGGTCTTATTCTCAACTTCCTTGGTGTAGAGCGAACCTACAACAGTCTTCACAATCATTCCTGGATGAGTTACCTGTCCAGAAACACCTGTGAACTTCACAACTACTGACTTACGTCTGTAGATAGAATCTGTCTCGGTAGGGGTCTCACCCTCAACGTTGAAGATACCCACTTCCTGACCATACTTATAAAGCTGATTGTACTGATGTACGGTATTTTCGATTCTCTGTCTTCCGAGTTCATTCCAGAAAACAAGCTGGTCAAGCCTGTTCTCGAGATTCTTGAGAACTCCATCCAAAGATTCTGGTTTCAAACCGCCACCGTTGTTAAGCTGGTTGTCATACTGCATTCCAGTCAGCAGCCCAGCTTCCATCGCCTTGAGAATCTCCTCTGAGGACATAGACTCAAGCGGATTGACATTTTCATTGTCATTGTAGTTGAACAAATCCATAATGAACTATAAATTAAGTAGTTTATATAACTGTATAAAGTTTATTTTACAAGACGAACATTCTTGTTGTTATACATATAGCGAGCAGCAGTCTCACCAATAGCACCACCAATAGGATCAATGAGATAATTCAAAGTCTCGTCACGAAGAGACTTCTGGATAGCTTCATCTTTCTCCTCATCAATAGCCTTTTCAATCAGTGCCCTAACGACAGTACGGTCACGGCTAACGCTAAGAACAGTCTTGTCATTATCATCCTTCATACCGCCACCAATAGACTTCTCAAGAACAGCACGATTTAACCCAGCTGACTTAAATGCTGGAGCCTGATCCCCAAGTGCATCAATCTTAGCGACAAGGCCGTCAATGGACTTAACAAGACCGTCAACCTTTGTAAGAACATCCTTAAAGGAATCAGCTACCATAGATTTAAGAAGACCGTCACGCTCATCAAGCACAGAGGTAAGGCTCTTCATCAATGCTTCACTATCAAAGCTTTTAGCAATAGGTGGCTCTGGGTCAGCACCCTCACCCTCTTTACCGTCGCCATCACAGCCCTTTGACTTCTTCTTTTCATCTTCACTACCCTCTTCAGGATCGCCATCACCCTCTGGATCATCATGAACATTATCTGGCTCTTTGTCATCCCCATTGCCCTCTGGCTCCTCAGACTTTAGGGTAATGTCACCAGAATTAATCCAACCTGCGATAGTCTCTTCAGAAAAGCCGCTATCCAACAGTGACTTTACGAGCTCATCGTTTTTCTGGTTTTCAGTTAATTTTAACATAATCTAAAAAATTTTATTGTTTACATTTTGCTGGAATCACAGCCATTAAATGCTCTCTTCCAAAGTAGTAAAATCCGACTTTATGATAAACTTTCTGCCACCACGCACAACCTCCAGCATCACATCATCACTAACAGCCAATGAATCACCGTCTGTAGGATAAAAATCCTGAGACTGAATACCCTTTGCAATTTCAATATAGGAATTAAAATTCACGGGAGTAAATGTCATTGCAATATTATTGATGATGGCCTTTAATATGTGTTTAGGGTTCTTTGGATCACGCTCTAGGGCACGTCCTTCTATGGACATTCCTGGCTTACGTGTTGAACCACTTTCAGCCATCTCAATACACTTGTCCCAGAATGCTCTCGCTTCAGGGCTATCCTTCCAAAGTTTTCCCTTAACCCACAATTTATTATCAACAATCTTAGCTTCCAACGGTTCGCCAATCCAGAATCTAGATTTAAGTTCCTTCGCCCTAATTGTAAGATGGTCAAGATTTAGCAGGCCATGTTTCAAAAAATGACTTAAATCAAAACCCTTTGGCTCCATACTCTCCCCCTCATAATCCTTACTGTTGTCGCTGGCAATTCCTTCAAACACCATATTCTCGTAACGCCTTTCATCGCCACGAGGATATTTTGTTGAATCTTCAGCCTTTACAAGATCAGCTGGAAGAAAGAAATTAAAATCATTCATTCCGCCCATTCGCACATCAAATTAAATAATTTTGGACAAAAATAATCAGAAACTTACATAACAGCAAAAATAGGGTCACCGACATAATCAGTGCCATTCTCATTTACGGATGTAAATTCTTCTTCCTTAATTCTAAAATTCACTGAACCATTCCTGAGATTATTACGCAAGGCATCAATCAATTTACCCATATCAGAATCTTCGCCGACATAAGAAACTTCACATTGAACAAGCCTGTTTGTCTCTGGATTTTCATTATAGGAAACACTACGAATAAAAAGCGGCTTTGCAAACTTAATTGTCTCAGTACCGTTTATAAGCACTTCATCAACACCGTCAAAACCTTTCAGCAATGTTTCCACACCACACATAGGATCACGGACAGGCATGGTAAGTTTCTTTACATCGCCCTCCATACTTTCAGGCATAACAGGTGAAGCATTTTCCGTGGACAAGGCTTTCTTGACAATATCAGAGCATATCTCCTTAAAGCACTCCGCTGACATACGCCCATCCTGAACAGCCTTAACCATAGTATCAAGCGGCTCAACAGAATCCATTCTATATATCTTGTTCATAAGATTCAGGACAATCTTACCCTGATCAAAAATAAAATTCTTCAACGGAATTTCACTTATATCAATCCATTCAGAAAAACATTCCTCCGTCGCATCAACAGTAACAGGCTGTCCACCATCCACGTACACCTGATAATACTGAATGTGTGCATTCTCGTCCTTATGTTCACCAAGATACTTAATACCTCTAGAAACAATAGGATCCAAGTTGGTTTCCTCCTTAAACTCACGCAAGGCCGCTGTCTTGAAGTCCTCATCAGGCTCAACGTGACCTCCAGGAATGCACACTTCCCCAGTAGGGCACATCTCATCATCAACACGATGCAGAATAAGAATCTTACCGTCTGACTCACGCATAGCAACCATGTCCGCATACCTTACAGGCTTGCCATCAACAGACTTCATGAGATTAAAGAATGTATGCTCATCCAGTTTCCCAGCCTTACGAAGTTCACGCAAGCCATCCATCTTACGACTTTTCTCAATTTCATCACGCACCTCCTGACATTCTTCAACAAGCACGGCAATACCCTTCAAAATCTTTTCACGCTCATTGACACAGGACGTCACCCTCTTCGTGTGACTTTTCATAAAATCCGTATGCCGAGCCAAAACTTCTGCCCTTTTAGAATCAGGCACGCTTTCATCCAAGCTATCCATAATAGATTTCTGAATGGAAAACTGATGTGCAAGCTCCTTACCCTCGTTTTCAATCTCAGCAAGTCTCTTTTTAAGACCATGATATTCCTCAAGTTGCTCCTGTGGGGTCATTATCCCAAGCCATTTCTTAAATCTCATAATTATCCAATTTTTATATGTCATAATGTTTATCGCCTATATCAATATGAACCTTACTCTTACGCTGAACCTTACGAACATAATTCTTAGGAGGTTCAAACCTATGATTCTCTTCATTCCACACATAACCCTCTGGAAGCCTGTTTATTTGGCACTGGATGCACTGTCGGTTTCCACTCCTTTGACTTCACACCATAGTTCGTACCGTTTGCCAGCAATTCAGAAAGATTGAACAGTCTTGGCTGTGAACCTACACCGTGTGTCAGGTAAAGACGAATACAATGCCTACAGGCTCCAGGATACACCTGAAAATAAACCTTAGGATCGGTGCTGTCCTGCATGAATGTCTGAGCTCTACCCAGATTAAACACATCCTGACACTCCGTTTCCACAATACGCCCCCAGTCCCTATTCCAGTCATCCATCTGGTGTGCTATGTTGGAAGCTATCTTCTGAACGGTTCTCTTTTGAACAGTACCATTCAAAATTTCATCATGAATAACCTTATTGGCCTTTGCAGCCTGTTCAGTCTGAATATAGGACATTTCCTCTGCGGAAATAGCATTCCGCACGTCATTCTTCAGCCTGTCCCCAAACCCCTTTATATGGGTGTACGTCTTGTTCGCTGCCACATCATAGAAGGACAGTTCCATCGCAGTCGGGACAAAATCCCCCATTTTAGGGAGAAACTGCAACAGGTCAGAATAAGCCATCGTTCTCGTAACAGAATCGCCCAGTGCGGCCGAAAGCCGACCAAACAGAAAGGACTGATAATGTACTGGAAACTTCGGTATCAGCTTAACCAAGTCAACACCACGCTTCTTCAGAAGATCAATATCATATTTAGTTAAAAAGCTCCGACCAAGAACACGAGCAACCAATTTGGCCGTGGACAAGTCCACTTCCTTCAAAATCTGCTGTATGTCCTTATCCGTAAAAAGCATATTAATCCCTCTTTTCCTTAACTATCTTCGTCATCGTTTCAACAATATTACCAAACAGCTCCACAGGTGCAAAGCTCTTCATCGCTTCACGTTCATATCGCCCCTGTACTGCTGGATAGCGCATAGGGTCAACGTGTCTCTGCACCCTTGGAACTCTTTCTCTATAAGTCATTATTTAGCCGATAACTGATTGTCAATAAATTCCAGTGCCTTGCCAAGAATAGGGTTTCCCTGAGACTTCTGCATCAGCATATCTGCAATATCAAAGTCACCATTTTCACCCTCACCGTTCATCTCATCAACAGCACCGTTCATATCCTCACCGCCCATCATCTTATTACTCTGAGCCGTCTGGTAGATGGAATTAAGGATCGTATCCTTTTCAGGGTCAAGTTCCCTACCTGAATACTTACGGAACATGTCCTCAAGAGAAACAACACCTGCATCCAGCTTCTTCTTGTCAATTTCTATCTGAGCAGACTCATCCTTAATGTCCACACCTGTAAACACAAATTCAAAGCGGTCATCTATCTCAGATATAATATATCTATTTATGATATTCTGGAAGAAAATAAGAAGTGGAAACAACCCCTTTTTCTGAGAGTGATCAAGTCGTTCCTTCTGGCCGTCCTGTCCAAACACCCTTGCAGCATCCTGAAACTGAAAGCCCAGTTCTGACGGATCAATACGGTAAACGGCACAGGTCACAACAAACAGGAACTTAATCCACTCCGTAAATTCCATATCCTTATTGGACTGCTGCAAGTCTATCCACTCAAGATCAATACCCTGTATTACAGGAATCTTGTGAGCATTATAGACACTGGACATTGTCTGTTTCCAGTCCTGACGGAACTCATTTAACGTACCCTGATCAATGTTGGAGTTCTTAACATTGATAAATCCCTTTGGCTGTGACCCCTGTTTAAAGAAATTACCATTATACTGCATACCCCACAGTATCCATGTCACAACTTCTATAAGAGTCTCCAGCTCTGAACAGCCGTAACCGTTCCTGAACACGTTTGTCGTCTTGTTACGTATGCCATAACCAAGCTCCCACGGATAATAGACAACAAGCTCATCAGTAGCTGGGTTGCGTATAATCTGACTATCATACACCATCGCATAGCGAGGAAGATAACCGTGCCATCTATACTGTTCAAACATACTTGCATAGCGTGGATCATCAGTGTCAAGCTGGCGTATTAAGGCGGCATCAACTGCTCTAAACTTGTTCACTTTCATATTACGACTGCGAACAACCTCAAAGCACATCTGATCAAGACACAGGGAATCCTTAATGACCTTACGAGTAAAGTCCTGAAAGTTATCCTCAGAAGACCATTTGTCATTCTCACCACCATCCTCAAGAAAACGTACAAGCCCCTCAACGACTTTCATATCCTTCTTGGATATTTCCTTAACATCACCACCAATAACCTGCTTGTAACGAAGCTGAAATCCAGGCTTCTGGTCATCGTCGCTGTACCTTAAGAAATTCTGAATCTGCTCAATACGTGTATTAATTATGGATTTAATGATATAAATATCACCCATTCGCTGAAGTGTGGTAAACGGTATGCCGTTATTAGGATCACGATACCCACGACCATTAAAACCAATTTCAGAAGGATTCCACAAAATAGATTTGATGTCCGGCTTAACAGCCTTACCATTCTTCTCCTGCTGTGCAATGAATGCCTGTGCCTTTAGCACATCTTCAACATTCTCTGACCTAAGAGCCTTTTCCAGCCTATTCTGAAGAGCAAGAGGTGCAGCCTGTGACATCAGACTCAATTCTTGAATGGACATCCCCTCTAAACGGTCTATGGGAGCTGACAAACCAGCCCCCATCTGACCTTTTATGAAGTGTTTCTTCCTACTCATAAATGGAAGATTTTTAGATTGTATCCGGAGTTACATAAAGCTTCGCTTCGTAAAGAACACCGCTATAAGTTATACGAATAGTAAACCAAGTTACATCCTTAGGATTGACAATGCCAAGATCCTTAACTACTTCCCAAGACAAACCGTTCTTTGCCTTACAGATAAGGGTCTTCTTGTCTACAGAAACTTCCCCAAGATTATCACTTGTACCAACAAAGTCAAGAACCCTGTCATCAGCCAAAACCTGAACTCTATAGGTGCTGTCATCCTGCTCAGTCACTTTCCTAAACCTAGCAACAAGCCACGGGAAATTAACATTGGTAACACCCTCCTCATAAGGATACTTCTCAATATACTCAGGGAACATGTTTGCTTCATAGGAAGCCTTGTCCTTAACGATAGAAAGACCCAACCCCTCTATTGTACCAGCAAGCGCAACCTCACCCTCCGTGTAGTCAACGCTCTCATTGACAACAAGAGCATTTCCTTCAAAGCATTCAACCCTTGCCTTACAAAGTTTAGCCATATTCAGCATGGAAGCAATCGAAACGGCATCACCAATCTTAAAGCAGAATCCAGCCTGCACTAGACTACCATAGTTTTCGCCAATAACACCTGTTACAATGAAATTATCAATTTTACCAAGACCATCAGTCTCAACAATAACAGACTCAGTCCCCTTTGTGTAAATATACTTTTTCATCTCTTATATAATTTTTTAATCATTCACCGACTACATGGCAAATATAATCATATTAAAACTAAAACAGCCGTTTAATATCAAGCAACCACTCCATTACTTTCTATCCGCACGAACAGGCAAATCATCAAGATCCATATCCTTAATCTTAACATAAGAACCCTCCCACGGATTGGATTCAACAAGCGTAACACCTTTAATCTGATCCCTTGTCAACGTTCCTCTGTTAAATGCACCTGCATCAGCATCCGTATGAAGTATCAACTGATACGTCTTCTTCGGCTTACTACGACCAGAAGATTTCCAAGCATGATCATTATAGGAACCAGACAAGTCAACTTCAATATCACCCTTTACTGCTCCTGAATCACCACTCTTCTTTTCAGCACCCTCCCTAAGAATCTGTTCTATGGAACCAAATGACACTTTCGCATCAGACATTCTATTGACTATATCCTCACGCGCCACCTTATTCTTATCATCCAAAGACTTCGCCTTATTCAACAAGTCCTTATACTTCATGATAACATAGAGGGCTGATGCACGTTCAGACTTTTTCATGTTATCAAAATTGTCATTAAACTTCTTAACGGCTGCATCATGTGCCTGTTTTATAGCACTCGAAGACATACCATTCACAGTCTGCATCAAACGATCAACATCCTTACGCCTTGAATCAGTAAGGTACTTCTTCAGATTCACTTCTCTAGAACGTGGAACGTCTGCAAATGTAACACGTGAAGTCGGCTTATCCTGCTTCTCATCATTTTCCTTAACAGACTGTTTTTCAACCTTTGAAGAAACTTTCTCAATCTGTTTCTCAGGTTCAGAATGACCTCCCCTCATTGCATTAACATACTTATTCAATGCAGCAATAGCAGACTCCTTTGTTTTAAATGTACCAATTGAACTAGCCTTATCAAAATAAGCTTCATAGCCACCAATGCTACTTTGAGAACCATCTGAATAAAATTCAGAAATAAACGGAACAGCTGTTCTTTTTTGCCCCTCGCTGTTAAAATACTCAACTCTATCCGCCTGATAATAGTGAAGTTTCAGTTTTGCATTAGGGTACTCCTCTTCCGCTTCCTCATCCACATGACGTGTAAAGTCCTTTTCAGAAAGATTTACTTTAGGCAAAGTACCCTCCTGTTTTGCTTCATCTTTCTTTACACCACCATACTTCTGACCTACATGATGTAAACGGCTATTTTCTGAAGAGTGCATTTTATCCCATGCCTTTAATGCTTCGTACCTTATTTCAGAATTTTTAACTGGTGAGCCAGAATGTTTTCTTCGATATTCTTTTTCGTATCTATCAGCAAATGATTCAAAATCTTCTTCCTTCTGAACTACCTTACCATACCTCTGACCAACCCTGTGAAGCCGCCTATTTTCCGGTGTGTCCTGATAAACACCACTTCTTGATTTTTCTATTAACATATCATTCAATTTTATAGGTGCAAATGTAACAACTCCTCAGAAAATTCCAAGGAGTTGTTTATGAAATTTCATACTACAATGCTCTAACAGGAACTTTATCAAGATTTATCTTTTCACGTTCTATCGTATAGGTATTGTCTTTAGGGTGGTTGACCTGCAAATGAGCACTTTCTATATCATCACGTGTAACTCTTCCCATATTAAAGTCCCGCAAAGTTCTACCATTCTTCAATTTAAGATTCAACGAATAAAACTTTTCAGGCTGTTTACCCTTTGAAGCATTCTGCATTCTAACACGATTATACATTCCTGGAATAAGGACAGATGCTTCATGAGCAAAAGCATCACCGCTAAATTCAGTAGATATTGCACCCTGTTTCATTTCATCTGGATCAGAAGAAATACCATGTTCCTTAATGGTGCTGAGCAATTCATCTATATCAGCATACTGAACACTAGCATCATCCATGATATATTCAACATCACCTTTATCCATATATCCATAGTCTTTTTTATCCTTTTCAAACTTTGCATTATCAAAGGCTTCTCGAGCGTACTTCTTCTGATAATCCTCCGCTCCATAAGGCAATTTACCATCCTCTAAGTCACGTTTATATTCCTTCTCTGCACGCGCTATGGTATCAGCATAAAGCTTATCAACAAAAGCTTTAGCTTCCTCAGGAGATGCACCAGCCTTTTTAGCTTCGTCAATCTTTGAAGTCTTTAATTTGTCCTCTTCAGATTTAGCTGCCTGTGGTTCATTCTTTGTAAACTTCGCTTTATTGAAAGCATAAAAAGCCTTTCTCAACAAATAATCCGTCATACCTTGAGGATGTCCACCATTAAAGCTGTTTTGAGCCACCTCAATATCATGGTTAAGAGCTTCAAACGTCTTCTGAGCAAATTCCTTGGCTTCCTCGTGTGTAGCTCCATCCATAGCGGCTTCCACATACTTGCGTGTCTTCATATCCACTGCTGGACTTCCAGTTGACACCTCCTTAACGAATGTATCAACTTTTTTACTCTTACCACTATCTTTAAGTGCCTTGTAGGCTTCAGCCATTGCTTTCATACGATCATCAGGGGTGGTGCTATTCTTGGCAACATAGTCCTTAATACCTTTAGGAGTCAACTCAATACCATCTTCCTTCGGTTCCTGCTTCGGCTGCTCTTTCTTCTCTTTTAGTTCAGTATCCTTCATTCGCTGAATTCCACCTTTAACAGAAGATGAAACAGCCTCCTTTAAATCTTCTGTTGTTATGCCATCAGGAAGCTCCTTCCTCAAATATTCCTGAAAATCTCCACTATTAACATAATCAGAAGCATTTAAATGTTCACCCTTACCGCCATAAAAATCATCTACAAACCTTTTCATCGCATTATCAACAGCACCATCAAGCCCATTCTTTATAAAGTCACGAACTTTCTTCTTAGTATCCTCTTCAGAAGATTCCTGTTTCTTCTTTTCTGGTTCCTGTTTCTGCTTCTTCTCGGCTTCTGCCTTTGCCTTTGCTTCGGCTTCCTCCTTGGCCTTTTTAGCTGCTTCTCTCTTAGCTGCATGACGCGCTCTACGCCTTTCCTGTCGTTTAGCTCTCTTTTCAGCCTTTTTACGCTCTTCCTCCTCGGCATCCTGCTTGTCAGCACGCTCCTTGAGCTGTTTCACTGTCTCCTTCTGCTCAAAGTCCTCACCCTCCTTTTTCAGGGCTTCAATCTTCTTGTCATAGGCTTCCTGACCGTATTTTTCAACAATCCTATCCTTATTTTCCTCAAGAATAGAAATGTCACGTTTCACGGAGTCACCGTTGCGAGACGGTTTTTCACCTGATTCACCGTCAGCCGCACCCTGTTTCTTTTCACCCTTATCATCCTTCTGTCCTGCCTTGCCGTACTCCTGACCTACACGATGCAGACGCCTGTTCTTGGCATTGTCAGCATAGCGACCGTGTGCTGCCTTAACAATGTCCGCAAATGCAGCAGTAGCGTCAGCCAAGTCCTCACGCACGTCAGCCAAGTCCTCAGACTTCACAACGTCACAGCATTCATCAAGCGTATCACCCCAGGATGTCAAATACATACCGACCTCAGTTCTTACGGACTTACAAAGCTCTTCATCAATCTCACCAACTGCAAGTCTTCTCTCCGCATCAGCGGCTACAACAGCACAGGACTTTCTAATGGAAGCGGCCTTATTAGACAGCTCTGGATTATAGCTTCCTTCATTATCATTATCACTATAAATGGACTTAATGACATCAGGACTTGCCACGTAAGCCTGACCCACACGATTCAATTTTCTGTTTTCAGGTGTGTCAGTATATGTTCCTGCGATACCTTTCATTACAAAACCATTGCTGTCAACTTTCCAGTCAACAAGCGGCTTACGATAATAGAGAGTACACTGGCTACCGTCTTCATTAGCGCAGATAGCCTTTTGAAGACCTGCTATCTCTACGGCAAATTCAGCCTTATCCTCCTGCAGAACTTCACCTGCCTGAGATTTTGTCATAAAGTCCTTAGCATAGGCAGCAACCTGTGCTTCATCAAACACTTCATAGCCATTGGCTAAAGCCACTTCCATGAACTTTTCAACTGGAACTAATTTCTTGTTCATCATATCTTAAAATTAAAAATTTTCATGATACAAATATAGGCAATAAAACCCTGATATAAGAGTCATTACTCTACTTTCTTGGAACACAAAGGTAGTCACTTTTCTGAAATATCCAAGGATGTACCGACAATTTTCATAAAAATCCACTGTGGAGAAACTTACTTCTCAGACAGTGGAATCACAATGACACGAAAAAGAAAAACCTAAACACCTAAACAAAAACTTCACAAACTCAATTTTTCGTAAAAATTCAAAATACAAAAGCCAAAAGACGCTATTATAGCGATAATCCAGTATAAACCGACAAACTTACCAAGCAAAAACACAGAAACTTTCTAAAAATCGCTTAAAAACCGATAAATTTACCCAATCACAAAATCAAACTCAAATACACATACAGGCACAAGGCCGAAATTAGCGGTATAGGTGGGATTGAACCACCATCTCTTTCAAACATTCCCTTACATGGCCGAAACAGCAAGGCAGAAAGCGCATTCTCTTTATGCTATATACCTGATCGTGAATTAATCCAAATCTCAAATGCTGGTTGTATAACGTCTTTCATAGAGAAATCTCCTATATGAAACAGGGTCGCTCCGTCGACCCTCTGCTGGGCGGTAGAAAGGGAGAAGACAAGACCTCCGACCATAGGGAGGAGTCTCCCTTTCGAAGCTCTCTATTTCAGATGTGACGTTTCGGTTCCCTTTTCTATATTTCCCTTCAAACTATAACCAAAAGAATGGTTATGATATGTATTACGACTTTAGGAGTAATACTATCAAATATAACCATTCAAAGCTATAACCCTATACTATAACCCCATCCGCAAAACCCCGATAATGTCCTGTGGCACAATAAATTACGATTATGACCACAACCCAAGGATGGTCGTGACCACAACCCAAGGATGGTCGTGACCACAACCCAAGGATTAATGGGCACTTCATTTGGATATATCCATAATTATGGCTATTTTTGCAAAAATTTTACAGATATGTTTGAAACAATAAGAGTTCCAAAGGAAATAGATTTTTCTGATTGGAGGGTGCGCCAGCGCAAATGTGCCTATCTTGTGGCACAACAATTACAGCCATTCTGGAATAAAATAGATTTTGAAAGATTAGATGCTGATCCAGAACATTATTTTCCTATACTTCGCAAGATTATGGGAGAACGTTTGAATTCCAGAATGCTGTTCTATTGTAACGTAGATATAAAATTGTTAAGTGCTTCTGGAAAAGCTCGCACAACTTATAAAGAAGCATTATTTTCTCTTAGAAAAGAAGAATTTTATCTAACTCCAGAATCAAAATCTAAACGCGGTAGAGTATTTTGCCCTTTTAATGATATTAGGTATGACGTAGAAAAAAATATCTACGATGTTGTAATGAATATGGATGTCGTGGAATTCTTTCTTAATGTGATAAAGAACAATTACCGTAATGTTCATATTCCATCTATTTGTAAGTTGGATTCTATTATTGCAATGAATGTGTATGAATTCATAAGTCGTAATTATAATCTTTATAAAGATGGAAAAGGGAAACCCATTTCTTTGGAAAACTTTAAGAAAGCTGTGAATGCACCACAGTCGTATGATTGGAATGATATTAATTTTAAGATTTTACAGCCTACAATTTATCAATTTGTTAAAAATCAAACTTTATTGAATTTTCGATTTACACCTGTGTTAAGTAAAGTTACGATTGCAAGACATAGACCTGTTACACACATTCAATTTGAGATTTTTAAACAGGCACAGGATAAAACCCCCCAAATCGGGGCATAAAACCCCCCAAATCGGGGTGTCTTACTTAATTAAAAAAGTTTTGAAGAATTCCTGATAAACTCCTTGGATATTCAAGAAAGATGACTACCTTTGTTCTGCAATCAGGTTGGTTGCCTTTGTTTGTTTTGGTTTTTATTTTTGTTTGCATTATGGCACGTTTTTCCGCTTCTGACTTCAAGTCCTCCGTTAAGTCCATTCTTGGTCGTGGTCTAGTTCTTCCTTTTGCTGTAACTCTAGGCTGTGAGTGTACTGATCCTGAATATGCAGGGCATTTCTTTGACATAGCGTCAGTGGTTCGCAAGAAGAACGGTCAGATATTCCTAATGGATGTGGTAGGAAACCAGTTTACACCTGAGGAGATGCGTCCTGTTGATCTTCAGATCATTTTGGGCATCATGAAGAATGCTGACATGGATAGAATACATGTTTACTAAAATAATTTCGTATTATGAAAAGATTCATTTTAATCATTACAGCACTTGTCATAGGAATGACATCTGCATCTGCTCAAAAAAGCTTTTTTGATTATCAGAGTGTAGGTGAAAGCATAGACAGTGTCTATGCTGCTTGGAAAAGAGATCCAGATAGAGGTGCATATAGTGTCGGCCCAGCAGAACGTGCTGATCAGGTGCTTATTACTTCTATGTACGGTGGTCAGATAATGAGCCAGACCTATCTGCTGTTCAACATCTTTACCCACACCATCTATCGTAAGATAATTGCTGTTGAAGATAATATCACGGACTTCAATTATGCCATAAAGGAATATAACCGAAGAATAAGCACTAATTCATTCGTATTTCCATCTTATGATAAGGCTGTCAATGTGGAACAATTTCTTCGCAATGAGGATAGCAATCCAGTCTTTAGGTGTGTTATGCAGATGTGCTACAAGCCGAGTGACACCTATATTCTGGAGGTCACAATGGAGAAGCGAATATCACCTTATCTGGGCGTTGTCTATAAGGTCTATGAATCCTATGTTGACTATACTTTACAGCAATAAAAATGAATAATACAATTGAACAGAACATGCAGGCTCTCAAGACGGAAAATGACCGTCTTGAGAGAAAACTTTACTTCAAGGAACGTGAGGTTAAGGATCTTCAGAAGGAACTTGATAATGCCAGCACCCTGATAGATGAGCTAACAGCCAAGAATGCCGAATTACAGCGACTTTTGGAAAGCCAGCAGTCCAACACCTTACAGTCACCCACAAAACGACTAACAGCAGACGAATTTCAGTCATTGCTGGATACACGAAAGGATGCCGAATTACAGCATGGTCTGGAAGCTGAATGGCAAGACGTGATGGTGGCGTTTTCTGACCCAATATTCTGGGAACAGAACTATCCGGACATTGTGCTGTTTCGTGATGATGAACACAGGTGCTTCCATACACTGGATGGAAATGTTAGGGTGAACTATCCTATAACACAGGAAGCCCTCAATGAGCTGGGGTGGGAGCATGTTCGACCGATAACCAGCGAAGAATCCCTTAAAATCACTAATGAATATAACTTATGAAACGGATGATTTATATTGTGGCTCTTGCTTTGTGCATGATGGCCTGTGGATCCGGACAGTATCTGGAAGTACACACCTACACACCACAGAAGTCAATTGATAGCCTGACGACGCTTAATGGGTTCATCATGGTTCCATATAGCATGTGGGAGAATAAGGCTACACTTACGACAAGTGACTCCACGACAATGGTTATGTCAAGCAATGAAGTAAGGTTCAGGCGTAGAACATATACGATATCAGTGCTGGAAGCAGCCAACAGGAAGTCAACAGTAAGATTTAGAAAAAGATAATATGAAAAGAATTATATGCGGCTGTAAGCCTTCAGGGTATAGTGATAGGGACTCTGAATACACCCCAATAATGGACATAAACGTCATAAGACATTATGACACTCGCAACACTTCTGACGTCATTAATCAGGGTGCTGATGGAAGCTGTGTGTCTCAATGCCTGTTTGAAATGCTCCGCTATAATGTCGAGAAGTGGAAGAAGAAGGAATGCACAATAGATAGAACGTGGGTCTATGACAGAAGACGGGATAGAACTGTAGAAGGAATGACTCCACGGGAAGGACTTGAAATTCTTAGAAGCAGCCAGCACATCCAGGCCTATGCAAAGATTCCTTCCGCTGTGGCTGCAAAGTCAGCAATCATGGCCTGTGGGCCGATTCTCATTGCACTGCCTGTCTATAATGCAACGGATGAATTCTGGGTCGGTGACGGCAGACCTGTCGGCTATCATGCTGTAACGGTAACAGCATTTGATGAGGATGGATTCACATTTAAGAATTCATGGGGTGCTGACTGGAATGCTGGCGGCTATGGACATCTGCCTGTGGAACACTTCTTTAATAAGGTTATTGAATCATGGACAATAATAGCATAGACAATAGACTGTTGAATATCCTTGAAATGGACTTTGATGACATGGCCAAGGAGGACACGAACTATTTTCGTAACAGGATTAGAGAGGAGTTTCGTGTTTCAGCGGACTATATCACTCTAAATAGGACAGTGTGTAGAACTGCATTCTGCCTGCTGAAGCGCAAATATGTTAAGGTTCTGGAAACTGTAATGGTACGTACAAGACCCACCGTCAAGAATGGAGGTGTGTTTGGTGTAAGAAGCAGAGAACAGAGACCGCTGACCGTTCCTGTATGGGATCATTTGCTTAGGGAAAAGGTCGGATCATTTAGTGTAGTGCCTGACACATATCCTATCATTGATGTACGCTTTGTGAATGGTAACACAATTCTTACGCTTCTTGTTGAACAGGGGTTTATAGAAGTTGACAGCACTCACTTCGACTTTACTATAATTTAATGCAACATGAAACTAATATCATTTAATGTTAAGTGTTGACAGGGCTTTATCAATATAAAGAATTGCCGAGGAAGTAGAAGCGTCACGCCTGTACTCCTCGGCATTTTCGTTGAAAAGAAAAATTAGGCAAGTACCTAAACCAACCAACCGAATAAAATATAACCACTAATCACACCATGTACCACTATGAGAAAATAACCATGAGCAAATATAGGTTGATGATATCATTTAGGCAACTTACTGTTCATTTCTAAATATCGTTATATAGCGGTCGTTGATGGCGTCAAAATGATCTCTGAAGAATTTCACCAGAACAGGTACGTCGTTGACCTTGGGAGCTCCTATCGGTCGTAGAATGCCCTCCTTGCACTTGGGGTCATACATGCGTAGGAAGATGCCCTCTGGGGCTATAAAGCCCACTTCCCTATCTTTAAACAGTATTTGCACGTAGTCCGTCTTGATGTACCCTGAGCCGTTCTGATACTTGAACGGTTTCAATGTAATGTTGCTGTTCATCATAGCTCCTCTATGTTAAGAAGTGTTGTCTCATAGGCACTGTCCTGGCCTTGCCTAATCTCTCTGTTGTAGATGCCCTGTGCGCCACGTTTTGTCTTTGCCCATACCTCTCTTGTGTAGGTGTGTGATGATGATAGACCCATTGGGGTGCGCTGGTCGTAAGTAATTCTGAACTTTTTCATAATGTGAATTGATTTAATGATTACATGGCAAAGTTAATTACTTTTCTTGAATATCCAAGGACTACAATAAAGAAAAATCCTGACGACTTTCACAAGCGGTCAGGAGACATTAACAATATGGAAACGCAAACCGTAATCAACGATTTCGACTTATTTTGCTACTGATATAACGTATCCAGGGATTGGACAGTCCGTAAATGAACGTGTATCTTCTTCAGGCGTGTCAGTAACCATAAGGCCTGCAAAGGATGTAACCTCATTCTCAGATACTCTTATAGCAGGAATCCAGTTAGTGCCGTCCTGTGTGTTGCTGTCCTTAACCTTAACCCAGACATAGCCTGTTTTGTCATTTTTAGCCGATTTGCGAGACTTTTCCATTGATACCTCACTAACAGGCTCAGTGTGGAAGGCTTCCTCGCCTAAAAAGGCCATTCCAAGCATTTCATATCCCAGCTTAATTTCATTCTGGACATACTCCTTAATTACCACATCAATACGCTTCTCGTTCAGGATATATGGGGATTTGCCGCACTCCATAACAGGGATCCTCTTAATTTCCTCTGAATGAACGTTACCCATAATGATTTCATACTTATACAGGTGATCATTCCTGCTGTGGCGTGAAATCCTTGGAAGCTCCGGCATAGCGTCCACTACTGATGGATAGGCTTCAAGTAGAACCAGCCTTAGTCCTGACTGTAGAGCATTGTCAATGATTTCATTTGCTTTTTTCTTAAGACTATTTCTGCTTGGATTTTCCATCAGGAGACGCGTCTTTCTAACCATTCCACAGGAACTGTTCATCTCCTTAAATAGGAATTCATAAGTGACTTCTAAAAACATAGTTATAAAAATTTATTATTTACTAAACAGCATTTCATAAGAAATTCGGGGATTAATCCCCGAAAATCTTAATTGTTCAATTTCTTTGCAAATGGAAGCTTTATCACCTTTGACTTCTTTTCCTGCTTGACTTCGGGCTTGGACTCCTTCTTGGGTTCCTCTGGCTTTGGAGCAATGAATTTGCTTGGGACGATGTCCAGCTCAGTTTCACCCTTGTCGTTGGTATGTTCTCTAACCACCTGTGTGGCTTCCGCTTTTGTAACAATTTTACCGTCAAAGTCTGAGTAGCCCTTCTTGTAGACCACGCGATACATAGGTGCGTCTATCTTCATCGTAAGGAGGGTTTCCACAGGTACGAAGTCACAGCCAAAATTCTTTGCAGTAAGTTCTTCCGTATCAACAAGCGTATCACCGATATACACACAGTCCTCCTTTGTGAACTTGTGATCCAGAATCTGCTCAAATTCATCAAGCATGGATGTCAGCATTGCCGTGTTAGGCTTGCGACCCTCAAATTTTGCATCCTGTGTCGGGCAGAATTTTCCAGCAACAAAAGTATGTATGCCTACATATTCCTGAAGTGATGCAATAACGTACATGAATTTCTGCTGGAACAGGGTTATGTTGACAAATCCTGCTTCTATTCCACCCTGATTGGATACGATGAACACAGCATTAGGAGCTATTGCCTTTATCTTTGCAAATACGTCCAGACGTAGAGTCATGTCATATATGCCTATTGGAAATGTCTTGCCTGATGTTGTCTTTATGAGCGTGTCATCCATGTCGATGAACACAATTCTCTTTTCTGAAAGTTTCATTCTAATCTTATTAAATTTTTAATTCACTTGTTTACAATTATCTAACTATAACAATATTACCGTTATTCTTATAATCCTCCCACTCCTCACGTGTGTAGGTGACAAGTGCAAATTCCATCAGGTATTTCAGATATGATCCCCAGAAATTCTGACCTTTCTTTCCTGAATTCAGGAGCTTCTTACCATACGCATAGAAGGACTGCTCCGTAACGATGACGATCGTATCAAAGGCATCAATCAAAAACAGTGGTTCAGACGGGAACGGTTTGTCCAGCCCCTGTGACCGTGCCGTAACCTTGCTAAAGAGGTAGGTTCGGCCAGTAGTGTCCATTAGGATGTTGGATGTCTTGCTGTATGCACCGCCAACCCATATTAGTCCAGGCCACCACCTCTGCATAAAGTCAATGTGATTATACAGGTTGATTTCTTCACCTGTAGACTTAAACTGAACGATCCATGATGGCTTGGAAATCTTTTTCTTAGGTGTTGCCATGATTATTTGGATTTAGTTGTTGATTTTCTATTTCGTGACGGTATGGGTGCAAATGCACCGTCTGTCATCTTGTGGAGTTTTAGCTTCTTGCGTGTTGAAAACGACAGCGAGTGTGTTTCCTGTGTGATGGAGGACTTCCCTGTTCGCGGATTGTAGCACTTCCTTGGCAGAGCAATCTTACGATTGAACTTGCCAAAAGGTGTTATGATGCTTTCTCCCTGTTCAAGAGTCTTCTCCCTTAGAATTTCTGAAAATGTTTCAAGACACTTTCTCACGATGCTGGACTTTATCGCTGAGCGACCTGCAATCTCCTTACACAATTCTGATTGTCTCATATTATCTATAATTTTTTATTACAGATAAACAACGTAAATTCCAGCGAATATTCCGGAATTTAATTTGGTATTAAGGAGCGATATTCTGTTGCGTCGTGCTGTCTATAGGAGCGATGCACACACTGTTCACGCCACCCAGCAACCCACTGTTCACATATAACAGCAGAGTCATCAGCCAGTTTAATGTCCGTCTTTTCTGGGTCAGCATCCTCCATCTTCAGTCCATAGGACGCTTCCAGCGTACCGTTCATGAGTCCAGCCATTGAAGGAGGTAGGTTGTTGTCCTTTATCCATTTCCACCACAATGGGGTGCGGAACAGGGACAGCTCCGTTCGTGCAAACACAGGCTTCCCTAGAACGCGTGTGATATAATAGAGAAGGAAGGATATGTTGTCAGGCATCATCACACAGTGAGGGTGAAGCCTTTCCGGATTACTTTTGTTCATTGTTCTTCCTGAATATATAGTGATACATTCCATCCATGCAGGAATAGAGGGCTGACTTCAGTTCCCACTCCTGTTCCTCCATCTGCCTAAAGAATTCAGCGTCCTTATCCGTTCTTGACTTAACTATCTTCCACATGACTATAGCTCGTATTTACGAATGATTGACTTCAGCTTGCCTGCATAGGATCCGTCCTCCGCATATATTCTATCCAGTAGAGCGAGGTAGGCATCATCTGAAAGGCCGCGACCGTAGGCACTCTGCCATAGAGCGTAGTCGGCGATGCAGTCGTGCCATGACCTGAATTTGGCGTGGTTGCGGTACACCCCTATTGCAAAAGTTGGACGTTGTCCTGGAACTTTCATACCCAGACAGTTGTTTCCGTTTATGAAGATGTCAGACGTAAATTCACCGCTCTCCAGTATGCACTGAGCCATGACGATGTCAGGGTGCTCCAATCGAAGCTGAAATATCCTGTCATATACGGACTCCATTAGTTCGCTCTTGCTGGTGGAGTCGCTAAAGTGATGTATAGCTTCATCATTGTTGGATCCATGATTGCCTGTAAAGGATACCACTGCCATTATTACACCTATGACCACCCAAAGAATCCAAAAAATCGTAACAGGCTTAACAGGCCAAAAAGTTATTTTATTCATAATCGTTTTTTATTTATAATTTGTTATGCAATTAGACATAAGATTCCCATTAGGGTTAGAGCTATAAGTGCTCCAGTGAAGGCCGCTCCAAGTATGATCGCTGTTACAGCGACCATTCTGTCTACAAGATTTAGACTTGTAAGCCATAGAAGTACTCTATCTATCATGTTTTCCATATTCCTGTTGTGTGGTTTGACAGACTCAAAGGTAGGTATTTTGACAGAATTCTCTATTATAGAGCTCCTCTGCATTAAATAGAACAGGGTATTCAGCCATGGATTTATTGATGTCCACTGTAAAGTCCGGCCAGTAGTCCATGTCAACTACACATAGCATTCCAGCCACTTCTGACCATCTAAGGACATTCTTGGGAAGCCATGCCGCACCGAATTCAAGATTCAGTACCCTTACGGCCTTGTCTGTGCAGTGTGTAACGGCTGCCGAGATCATTCTGCCGTTCATGAGCAGACGCACAAGCCCTGAACAGTTCATATAGGAGCGAATGTACGGTTTCTCCGTATTTGCCGAGTTTTCCGGCTTTTGGGCGACTGCCGCTTCCCTGTCCTGAGGTGTGCATCGAAGCGTCACCGTTCCGTCTTCATTGGCCGTTATTTCGGCCACATTGTAGCTTCCTGTCCAGCCGTCGAGAGTGATTGTAAGTTCCTTTGTCATATTGTGTGTATTTTTATGTGTTTGACTTATTTTCTTTTCCCTTATTACAATTCGTGTAAATAGATTTTGCTCAATCTTTTAAATTCCTCGGTTTCCTCTCCGTTGTCAATGATTTCGCAAAGTGCCTTCCTGAAGTACTCTTTAATACTCTCGCACATTTTATCAGTATATCTGACACGCTCCGCGTATGTCATAAATTCAGGATATGCCGCTTTAAATTGGCCATCATTGAGAAGGTAGTTATCATATAATTTTAGGATGTCATCTTTTGACCCCTCAACGGTCAAGAACTTTTCCGTTTCCTCAAATACAATAAAGTGTTCACGAATGAATGCTAATCTTTTAGCGTCTATTTCATTCTTGTAGATTCTGATTGTCATTGTTTTCATATTGCTTTGTATTTTTATGTGTGCAAATATAATGCAACTCCTTGGATATCCAAGGAGCTATTCCTGGAATTAGATTTTGAAGTCGGTTACGAAGCCAAGATAGTGCTTTGCTCTCGTGTAGGCCACGTAGATGAGATTGTGCTCCTGCTCAGCCATCCAGTCTATCTGCATAGCCCTTTTCAGGAGGAACTTGTCCGGACACAGGATGAACACTCTGTCGCTTTCAAGCCCCTTGGACTTGTGAACGGTGCTAAGGCAGATTCCCTGCTTGCTTTCGTCACTGAAGATTGCGTTGATGCGGTCACAGACGTCCTCAACTTTGGTAAGACCCTCGCTGATGACCTCAATAGCCTTAATTTTGTCGGCATAGAGAACGTAGGATGTGTGCTGAACGGCTTCCTCAGCAGTCAGCCCAGTGGTCTTTACGATTTCAGCCTGAACGCGAACAAGCTCCTTGTTCATGACTTTGAGCGCATCCTTGATGCGAACCCTGTTAGTCTTTTTAAGCATGTTGATGAGATTGACACCAATGTCGCGACCCTTAATGTAGGCTTTGACGCCCTCCCCGATGTACTTGATACAGAGTGCCACCAGAGGAGCTGAAAGACGGCACAGAACCATGTCACCGTCCTGGATGTCAGCAATCTTTGCGGAGTCATTTACGATGCCAGCACCAGCACCCTCCCTCCATTCAATTTGTGGAACTTCAGCCTGTGCCCTCTTGATGATGTCCATGTCACAGCGATAGCATACGGACAGCGGAAGCTCCACCGTGTTGGAGAGCTTGGTGAGAAGCCTAAAGGACTCCACGTCTGCACCTGCAAAGCCGTAGATGGCCTGACGTGGATCACCTACTGCAACGAAGCGTCCATTGCGCTTGATGGTCTTCAGAAACAGGGTTCTTTGTGCCGCATTTAAGTCCTGACACTCATCAATAAGGACAAGGTCATACTTGAAGAACCTGATGTCCTTGAGGTAGCATGGAAGATAGACCATGTCCGTGAAGTCAATAGTGGACAGGCCGCTTTCACTGCGACCCCACACGATTGCATTCATGACAAGCTGAACCTCGTTGTCGTATAGGAAGATGCCGTGCTTGTGAGCCACGTTGACGATATCCTGTGCGGACTGACACAGATTGACGCGTGCAAGATCAATGAGGTCGATGATGTTGGACTTATATTCTGACTTTTCTTCCAGAGACAGCTCTCGTGTGGGTGCGTATGCACCGGACTTCAGCTGTTCGTTGACATACTGACGATACTTGTTGCTGTTGATGTCACCGATGGTGGATATCTGCTTGCGGAGCGCGGAGCACCCGAGCGAGTGAAGCGTCCTGACGTCCACGTTGCTGAAGCGGGAGGTCTTTATCTTCAACTCCTCTACAATGGACTTGTTGAACGCAAGGAAGAGAACCCTGCTGGTGGCTGGAACACGTTCCAGCAGATTGATCAGGGTCGTTGTCTTGCCGCTTCCTGCGACCGCGTTGATGACTGCATTACCTGAACCTCTTTCGATGAAATCGTAGATGCGCTGCTGATATTTGCTCGGTGTGAATCCCATAATGTAAATGATTTAATGATTAACTGCTGCAAAGATAGTCATTATTCTGAAATATCCAAGGACTAATCTGTAGTTTTCAAGAAATAGGAAAGTTCCTCCCCTTTAAGATTATCCAGTGCGTAGTCCCTAGCACGATAGAAAAGTTCGCTGTAGAACTGTGATCTATTCTCATTACCATGATCATACCAATACCAGCACTTCCAGTTCAAAACCATGACAAGCTCCGTAAGATAGATATAGTTATTCTTCCATGCTTCGAAGCTTCTATTGTAGGTGTCTATGACAGCATTGGTTCCAAAGTGATCAGCTATGCTGAAGTCCTGCCAGAATGTTGTCTTAGGCTCGTAGCCTGTAACTTCCTGAATGTTCCATGCAGGGATGTTGATGTTTGTAGCGTTGATTTTCTGTTCCATAGTGTACTCCTCCCTATTCTCCAAGTGTTACATATCCATGTTCCTCACCCTCCTCAATTACTCCTCCTGCTGCTATGAACTCTTCATAGCTGCTCTCCTCTGCCCAGTCCGACCATATATTGCAGACCTGATAGGACTTGTTCAGGGAAAGTACGAGAGACTTTAGTCCTTTTGGGTTTTCACTTATGGATGACTTCCAGCTGTGACCGCATGCAAGAGTATAACCGAATACATGATGAATGAGAGACTGAAGTGTGCCGCACCAGAGTGTTGTGTAGTTCCTGTGATGTTTTTTAACACAGATGTACTTTGATTTTGCCATAATGTGTGATTTTTAATGATTACAGGGCAAAGTTGGGGTGAATTCTGGAAATATCCAAGAAATATTCTAGGAATTCTCCTAATAAAGAAAAACAGGGGCACATCCCTGCGACCCTGTCCTGTGTTTGTACAAGTAATCATTAATTTTTATATCAAAAAGACATAAAAGACACAAAACCTTAATCTTAATTCACAACTCTGCATTTAATTAACGCTGTTCACTACATTTTCGTTCGTAGTAGGCTATCTGTCGACGGATTCTGCTGTAATGATATTTATACCATTTATAGTCATCCGGATTCATGTTCTCACAGCCGCCAAGCTCATTGCTGCGTGTATGGAAGTCCGTCTGTAGCTGTCGTAATAGGAACTGCAGATTCAACAGGCGCATGTTCCAGTATCCCTTTCCAGATATCATTCGTCTGGCCTTTCGTATATATTTCGCTTTCATAACCTATCAAAATCCTTGTTTAACATAAGATTGTATGTCCCGTCGGGCATCTTTATTACCGTACTGTCCTTAAATCGGATTCGTTCGTGTGACTTTATCCATGTCTTGAGCCTTTTCCCGCGATACACCGTGTGTACTGCTCGCTTTACGGTGCTTTGTCTGTAGAAGAGCAGAAGCTCAGGATGCTCCTGAATATCTCTAATGATCTTCAGTGCTGTTCTGCCTTTCATTGCCAACCTCCTTAACTGCCTTTATTGAATCGTTTATAAGAGCTATAACGTCGTTTACAGCCTTGTGGTATCCTGCACCATAGGCAGCACCATAGACCTCTCCAGCGTTGCATTTTTTCATGTTTGCTTCCAACTGATGCTTCACGTGCTGAAGTGTGGCTTCCATCGTATATGGAACAGCGGCCACCCACCCATCAAAGCCATAGTCATCAGGTGTCATTCCAAACAGCTCCCCAGCAAACGTTCTAGCATAGGGGTAACGCTCCAGACCCTCTCTATAGGCTTTCTTAAGAATCTTTTTCATCCTTTACTTCCTCTTCATCGGTATTAAACTTCTCCCACCCCAGTATCTTCCACAGATCCTTTCTTGTCTGTTCGTAGTGACGATACAGTCCCCAGACCCACTTTCTGAACAGGTCAGAAGCATATAGAAGCGTGTCCGTGTGCAGTGAAACGAACTTCTCCCATACGGCATTGCAGTTCAGCAGTCGTGTCGGGAACTCCGTAATGTCATTCGGTGTTGGATTCTTAGGGAAGGCCGTCTGGGACAGCACCATCATCATCGCTGCCGTCAACTTCTTCACTTCACTGCCGTTACATCCACGATTCACCCACGAATCATGTAGTTCTGTAAGTCTGTTCAGCAGAACTTCGGCTTCATTCATTCGTTTGCCTATAGCTTTATTCGTTTGCTTGCTCATAAATTTAGAATTTATAATAACTATATCGCTAATAAAAGGCTATCGGGAATGTGCAAATTCGGTTTTAGATACTCTCTACTCGTAAAGTGCCCCTCCCACCCGACAGCCTTAAATACAACTATTCCTCCCATTCAATTTTTATTGTAGTAATATAAGTATTAATATCAGTTTCATAAACTTTAGCATTATTTTCTGCTTCTTCTTTTGAATTATAGATTACTTCACCAAGATGTGTACCCCCAAATGTATATTTGTATACATTAGTCCAACCAATTTTCTTTTCTGGAGCAAAGAATAAATCGAGTCCATAATCTGTAGTTTGATTTGTATGTAACTTTCCAAATGTCGTATAACTATGACACATTTCATAGTCTTCATAGTTTACAAGTGCAAGCACTGGATAATTCTCGTCTAACCTATTTGTACAAATAATCCTCGCACTTCTACCATCCCTTGTTACGACTTTTCTTGAAGGGTTTTTCAGGTACTTCTCTAAATCAAACTGTTTCATACTTTTTCTTCTATTGTTTTCATTTTTCCGTTACAAATTTAGCGTTATCAGGCATAAGGTCTCTCCAATGACCACTTGGAATATCTCCCTGACACCAAAGATTATCGCAAATAGTTTCGTATCCATCAAAAAATCTTATTCTCTTCTCAACTCCACCGAAACCACGCGGCCAGTTTAGATCTGTATGTGGGCACAAAACATAATGAACTCCATTGATCACAGCCCATCCGTGTTCTCCCCTCTCGGTGAGGTCTAAGCGATGCTGCCTTGCCCAATGAAGGCAACTAAAACACATCTGTTCTTTTTCAACTTCTTCCTTAGTCTTAGGGATCCATCTATTGGATTCTTCCTCAGCTCCGCAAATTTTACAAATTATCTTTGACATGATTATTCCTCCTCCTTATATTCGTCAGTTGTGCCTAATAGTCTCCATGTGTTCCTGTTAAGAGGGATGCACTGCTCATATATGTCATCATTGCCTATGTATGGATGGCGTTCTCCCTCTTCATAGCTCTGGAACACGTCAAATTTCCAGTGTGTATCCGAATCCCTTACCAGAACGCGATCTCCCTTTTTAAAGGGGCATGCTTTCTGCTCTGGGTTAAAGAACAAATCCCAGCTCTTATACTTTGATTCACCGTTGCTCTTAAAGCCAGCAACCATTTCACTGCCATCAAAACAATTCCTAACCAGCCCCACAACAGGGTAGTCCTCGTCCTGATACGTGCATATTCGATTAGTACAGATAATTCTGACGTTCTTACCATTTCTTGTAACAACCTTTCTATTAGGGTTGTCCAGATATTCCTGTAAGTTAAACTGTTCCATATTATTCATCATTTAAATCCCTTTGTGTAGGTTGTTTGTAATTATAAACTCATTTCTTGTTCGTCTTCCTGCATTAGTGGCTGCAAACGTACATGGAATCTTTGACATGTTGTCAGGTTGTCCGTATATTTCACGCACAATGTCCTCATCACCACCTATCGTCAACACATAGGTGGCTCCACTCAATCTAAGCTTCTCGGCCAGTGCAAGATGATCCGCATCGGTGAAGCCGTCCTTGGTGTATGCCGTGAATCCACGACCGTTATTTTCACGTATATACGGTGGATCCACGAAGATGACTGTTTCTGGAGCCATAACGAATTTCTCAAAGCCGCCCTGTTGAATATCAGCGTTTCTTAGTAGAACGGACGCCTGTTCTATTGCTTCATAGTTCACCCGACTTTCCTCTGTATGGTGTTGTCTTGGTGGCACATTGAACTCACCCCTGGAATTTACACGCCACATTCCCTGAAAACAGTTGCGATTCAGCCATAGGAACATTCCAGCTCTGTCAACCTTGTCACCACTGCCCTCATTACCCATACCCTTGTTCCAACACTCACGCACGGCCATATAAAAGGACTTCTGTTCATCGGCAGACTTTAAACGCAGATAGAGGTCATCTAGTGCGTGGACGAAACGTATAACATTCTGTGGATTCTCCTTGACCTGTTGCCAACAGTTGATAAGATGTGGATTTAAATCCGAGAGCAAAGCCTTGCAATCAGGGTTTCTCCGGAGAACCTCCAGTGCCACTGCACCACCACCCAGAAACGGCTCCATGTAGTAGTCAATCTGTTCAGGCATAAGGTTAAGTATTTCATTCACCCTGCGAGCCTTTCCGCCGACCCATTTCAGAAACGGCTCGGCCTGTGCTTCTTTTCTTCTATTCATCGAAATATAGATTTAAAAGTGTCGTAATTCCTCCTGCTTCGGATATCGTTATTCTGTCATCCACATCCGGCCTGTCAGCATAGTGGCTCATCAGGGTTTCCGTGGCGTCGCAGAAGCAGTCCAGCAAGGATTCCCAACTCCATCCAGTGGAATGGAGGTTAATTGTCTCATACAGTGTCCGAATCGTCAGGAACCTGTTGCGCTCATCCAGAACGCATGATATTATCCTATTTGCTGGAATGCTGAAGAACCCTGCCTGTGCATCAGATGCATCTTTCCCCTTATCCATTACGGAGGTGGATCGTGATGCTGTGCTAATCTGTAGATATTTCATATTTGGTCGTTATTTACGATTTTGAAAGATTACCCGACTACTTGTATCGCATAGGAGGTGAACCTCTCTAATTTTGGCGAATTTAACGCAAATTCAGGCGAATATCGCCTGTCTAAGTGTATCCGCTGTGTAGTTCCTTGCGCTGAACACCCATCCAGCCCTACGAATACCGTTCACTGTCAGGCCTGGATTGAAGCGGCCATTAAGTTCCTTGAGACGTGCCCTCAGTGGCTTGGTGTCACCCACCACGGCCAGAGCCCTGTCCGAATAGGTGATGATGTCCACACCCTCTCCAAGCTGTGGAGTAGTAGCCTGTTCCTCACTCGGTGTAGGCTGTGCGGCTGTGATGCGAGCCTGCTTCTGAACGTGCTTCCATTCCCTGCTGCCAGCGATGCACTCATGAACGTAGAAGTTCGTGTCAAAGTAGTCAATCATGCCGTCGCTGTCGTCGTAGTTGAAGGACATAAGGTAGGCGATGACGTCCTGCATCACAATCTCCGCTTCGGGTGCTACTCTTTCGTCATGCTCACTTCTGTACTGGTATCCCGTCTGGTAGCCGAACTCCTGACAGCATTCACCCTGTTCCCCGACCAGACCTGAAGCTATCGGGCCACCCTTGAGGTAGACATTGATTTCGCTACACATAGAAGCGAAGTGGCATCTGATGGAGAACTTCCACTGATTCCAGTTCTGCTTGCAGTATTCACGAACCAGCGCGGCGATGTCCTTGGTGCTGAGGTTGGAATCATAGTTGGAACCCTCCCAGCCGTTCTGCGTGTAGAAGTGACGAATGGACTGCTCGGCCGTCATCGTAGGGCGAACGTTTGCATCCTCTATTTTGTTTACCCAGATGGCGTATAGGCGGCTGTATTCGGCATTGATCTCCTGCATGGTGGCAGTGTCACCACCCCTGTCAGGATGGTTGGCCATAGCGAGGGTTCTGTACTGATCTTTAAGGTTCTGGAACGATGTGATGTTGTTGAAGTGTGACATAACGTGTGTGAATTAATGATTACGATGCAAATATAAAGGGAAGTCCTGGATTTCCAAGGACTGTTTCCTATTTTTCTTCAGGTGCTTTAAACAGGCCGTCAATGGAGCGGAGCACCTCTAGTCTGGCGTTCGCTCTGGCTATCTTGCGCTTCAGGGATGCGATGCGTTTCTTATCCTGACACTGTTGGAACTCAGCCACGTAGTTATTACGCCTGTCCTCAACGGCCTTAATGCGCTCGCTGTGCTCACGCTGGTTTTCCTCAGCCTTGCATGCTTCATTTTCAACAACAGCCATAGCCGCGTGGATTTCCTCCGGAGTGGTTCGTGCCCACGCTTCAAGTTCTTCATAGGAAGCAAAGTCTATGTCGAATGCCAACATACCACTACCATCACCCCACCAATCTGATTCAGATGTCATAAAAGAACAACCATATTTCTTAATCGCCTTTGCGACACCACTCATGATTCCACTTATTTGCTTTTTTGGAAAATGTTTTCCACGAGCACCGTCATTGGTAATATAAACGTTGCTCATTTTCATTTCGCAATTAAATAAAACATCTGAATCACCCCAAAAACCATAAATAATCACATCCTTAATTAGCTGTATAGCCTTAGATGTAAGGTTAAGTGATTCAAGTGACTTCTGAATTTCGACTGACTTTGATGTTACTGTTGCCATAGTTGATAATGTTTTAATGATTACGCCTGCAAAGTTGGGGTGGATTCTTGAAATATCCAAGAAATATTCTAAGAATTTTCCTGAAGTTTCTTCAGGCTCGCTTCAGCACGAGCAATTTTACGCTTCAGGCTGGCGATGCGGTGCTTCTGACCTTTTGCATCCAACCCCATCATGTCTCCTGCTTCACGCTTGGCAAGCTCTTCGCTGTAAAGTGTGAACCTTTCCTCCGCGTTACTCAAACGTGCCGCTCTAGCGGTATTCTTTACAACCGACTGCTGAAGCCTGTCCTGCTTGTTAGAAAGAAGAGCCAAGTTATATTCCCTGCATTCCTGATAAAGATTCCCATAGGTGTCGAGGAGTCCGGCCTTGTCCTTGCTGTCCAGACCGACTATTGGTCTAATGTTTGCATTGGCTTTCTGAGCAGCATCACAGAGATTGCCTATTTCGGCCAGGATCATATCCTTATTGATGTACTTAAATGCTGTCTTGTCCTTTGCGAGGATGTGTGCGATGTGTGATTCATTTGTGTTTGGAAGAACGATTGTTGCGCTCATAACGAAATAATTTTAATGATTAACTTTTAAAAACCCTTGTTGGCAGCACCTTGCTGAACCAACGATACAAAGTTGGGGCTATTTCTTGAATCTTCCAAGAAATTTTCTATATTTTCGTAGAATCTTCCTTGGAATTCTTACTTTCCATAAAATCCATCAGGCCTATAAAGAAGTAAAAGGCCTCCTTCTCCTCAGGTGTAAGCGTAGGATTATGCTCTACCTCTGTATATAGGAGCAGTCTATTCATAAGTCTATCCATATTTCATTTATCATATATGATAAATGGATGGCAGGCCACCCAGTTATCCATAAGATTTATTTATGTAGCATGTAGAGTTCCACTGCTGTACGTAGACGATCCCTGAACCTACGACCGTTCTCGTCAGTCATGTCTATATTCATTTCAATGTCATTGTCCAGTTTTATAACTGCCTTGCTGGATATCTTTACGGCTCTACCCATAAGGTATCCATTTATTTCCTCCTGTGTCATAGTCCATAAGTTTTTATTATAAGCAGAGCTTATCAATCTATTACATGCCATTCACCTGCATACCCCTCTGACAGCATAAGTCTCTTCTCTGCTTCCCACGCTGTGTCATAGTGTGAATTATCTTCCCTGTGATAGCAATACCACGTGTCATAGATCCCACCTCTGGCATCCTTGATGGCGGCAAGTTCATCCTTGAGCTGCACCTGCCACTCCTGCAGAGCCTTAATCTTGGCTGTTAGGTCTTCAATCTCAGCAGAGAGGTTTCTAATGTGTTTTTCACGTGAGTCAATGCGATTCTGAAGCTGTTTCTTTGTGTCCATGATTTTTATGATTTAATGATTACGTGTGCAAAGTTGGTGCATTTTCTTGAATATCCAATGAAGTTTTCACGAAAATTCTATTACTTACAATTTTAATCATCGTAATTCGGGATACCTGAGGGGAGTTATAGGAACGGATGTCTAAAACTGCTTAACATTTTAAACATTTTCGGGATTTTTGCTTAATTTCATTTTAATACCCTCTGGGATTTTGGTATCACCCACTTAACATTTGAAATTGGTCACTCATTATCAGAGAATTATGTTTTTCACGTCATTTTCACACCCAGTTTTTCACAAAATCTCGGCATCCGCCTGTCCCGATGGGCTTCCGTTAAGTACCGAAAATCCCGGAGTTTAGGAAACTGGCTGCTCATAGGTGGTGTATCTATGTCGGAAGCACCCTGTCATCGGCTAATTTCGCCCGAAAACAGCCACGACGTGAACGAAAGGGATTTGGGCGCAGATGGTTCCGCACGGCTCTAAATACCCAGAACCTCTCCCTTCAAACCGACCTCAAAACACCCCTTAACTCCCCTCAAGCCCAATCCAGCCCCTCAACTTGACATCAGACCGACTTCCATTGAACCCTGCCCCTCTATATGATACCACCCATGTCCTATATACCCCTATCTATGTGCTCTATATAAGGAATGATTATCATCCATTATAAGGAAAACTTATCATAGGAATAGTGGAATGTTCTGAATATCAGGGAGTTGGGGAACGTTCTGTTCGAACGTTCCATGTGTGAACATCCTACGGAGTTCACACGAAAAGACACACAGGGTCAGGAACAGTCTCCGGATTCTCTGTGTGTCTATCAATTACAATCAACTATAAGTTCTGCTTATCGAGGATGATAAGTTCCAGTTATGCCCCTTATTCATCTATACAGAACGATGGGTCACCCTTTGTCGTCCACTGTCTGCCGCACTCCCTGCATACGCACTTCGTACGCACATAGTCAGCGTCATCATCATCCAGGCCACAGGCCTCAACGTACCCATTGTTCACCTCATACAGGTATGCTATTGTCACATATCTGTACATGGAATAGTTCCTAGCTCCACACTGTGGACACGCAATTCGTATCATAACTTCTTTCCTACAGGTGTTCCATCATCATACCAAACATATTTCCTAACGAGATCCTCATAGTGGATGCGGTACTCTCCACAGTGGATAAATGTTTTCTCAATTACGGAAGGAACAAACACGGCTCCACTCTCCACATCCATCATAAGCATAAATGGGTGAAGGAGGGCATCCTGTATGAACTCATCAACCCCCATATAGGCTCTGTATCCAGACTTCACCCTATATTCCTTTTTGTCAAAGTCCAGGCATACCTCACCATTCTTCAACAGGTCAGCCGTTGATGCAGACTTCCAGATCATATCACCCTTAGATCTCCATTCTAGTTCCATGCCCTGATTCAGGGCTGATAGAACGTCAACACATTTCTTAATGTTCATAATCTTTCTCCTTATTAATTGTTTCAAAATACTTGCTTCTGTCTTCTTATAGTGGACAGTACCTCCTTCAGCGTTACAGGTTCACCGTCACCATGTAGATTCTTTTTACATAGCATGAATTGCCCATCCTGAGAATCCTGAACCCTACATGGGACATGCAATACGTCAGTGGATAATGCTTCCAGTCTTTCTCTGGCCGCACTTGCAGCCGCCAGAAGATCCCTGTATTCCTTCCACTGCTCTCTATACTGGAACAGGCTGACGCACTGTGGGGTGTCAGCTATGATTCGATCAAACAGATGCTGAATCACCTGCCACTTTTCTCTATAGGAGGGGTATATCTCTATTAGATCCTTTATCTTTCTTCTATGGTGCAGAACTGTAGCATGGTCACGCCTTATATGCCTTCCAGCCTGAATACAGGGTTTCCTGCGTGTCAGCATAATGTACCACTGACGAGCTTCCACAAAGCGTCTACTTTCATCTTCACCCTGTAGAAGTTGAGGGGTGATCTCAAATGCAGTACAGACTGTCCTTATTGCTGCTTCATATATAGTCATATCACATTCATTTTATTGGTTAGCCATTATTTTGTCCGTAAATGGAGCCGCTTCCAGTCCTCTAGGGTAATTCCTCGGTCACGTGCCACTTCTCTCGCAACGGCTCTAATTTGCTCCAAGGCATCGGGATCCTTGCTTGCCTGCACAACCATTGATACAATTTCAGCCACTTCACCACATCTTGCGCGAAAACCGTCATAGGATGATGCTGTACCGTACGTTCCGAATGTGCAGTCCACGTTTCTCGGTTCAACCTCCCTGTCAAACCAGTACTCCGCTGTCTTTACGGCCTGACAGTAGTTCTTAAGCCCCTTTAGAACATCGTTTCCCCTAATCTCCACCCCATACTTTTCATAAATGGACTTAATCCTGTGAAAGACGTCGTTCATGGTCACTTCCATTGCCGTGGCCATCGCCATGCAGGAAGCCATCTCCTCGGGTATGGTTGATTCGTCTATCATCCTGCAAATCGTTTCTATCTTCTGGTTCCTGTTATTCATCGTACATCTCCTCCATTTCATTAATATCATCGTCCACGCTAATGACCTCCCAGTGATCCTTTATCCACTTTTCAGTCTTACCTGTTCTTGGATTCACCCTACCAAACTTCTTCATGGACTTTTCGTAAAGGGACTCCAACTCCTCCGCTGTCATAAAGAATGTCTGCAGTCCATTGCTTCCACCCTCAATCCATTCATATCGTAGGGAACTGCTGTCTATGCTAATACCGGAACCCTGTCTGATCTTAGCCCTAAGATTATCCATACTAAATCCAGCCATATCTTCTATCTGTTTCTAAGTTTTACATCAGTATCATTTACCATTTGTTTTAGATGCACTAAGCCGTCGCGCACGGAGTGCCTAACAACTCTTCTCGTTGTACCTATCTGCTCCGCTGCTTCATCGCTTGACAGGCCGTCCAGACACTTCATGGACAGGGCAGCTTTTTCATTCTTAGGAAGCTTCTGTATCAGTTCCTCAAGATAGGATATGTCCTGTGCACGTTCAACCTGTTCAGACGGCAGTGGATCTCCATTCGTTATGCGTAGCTCCAGAGCGGAGGATTCACTGTCATCACCAAGTGTGGCGTTCATCGAAACAACATCCACCCTGCTGTTTCGTCTAAGGTAGTCCAGTGCCTTATTGGATGCTATTCGTACAAGCCATGCCGACAGCTGATCGTCAGGCTGAAATCTGTGAAGTGTTGTAAATGCCTTTTCAAAGGACTCCATACATACGTCATCCACATCCAGTGGGTATTTAATAAGGATCCTTGAAACGGCCTGCCTGACAAATCTTGCATAGTCGTTATATATCTTTGTATAAGCGGCCTGATCACCACAGATTGCTCTCTGCACAAGGAAGAAATCAGCTTCCCGTCTTGTTCTTTTCATAACGTATGTCATCCCAAAACCCTTTTTGAAGTAAAAAATACTGTTATGTTCTGTGAACAGGTCGGATCAACAACCTTACATTGTAACTGTACGGAATACGGTGATATCCATGCTTTCACTGATATCACTTTGAATCCAAATGTACGAAACCATCGACCCACAATATCCTCATAGTTTATGAGGTTTCCATCACGAAAGAAGATGGTATGTGCCCGAGCCATTAGATTGATCCTATCGCGTGTAGACATGCCATCCAGCCAGTGATGCTGATTCTGCTGTTCGTGGCGGTGTGACCTTACACGTGCCCAAAGTGTCTTTAGTGAGTTCATATTCAGTGTGTTTTTAATTACAGATACAAAGTTGCATAATCATCCTGGAATATCCAAGAATAATTCCTAAATAATTCATAAAAAACGGCCAAAGCTCACACCCTGACCGTTTCACAATGAATAAGAGTTTAAAAAACAATATACGGATTACTAGTTCTTTCTGTTATATACATTCAGGCATACGCTGACAATCTTGGATCCCTTGTCGTTAGGATCCTCCGTCAATAACATCTGACCATACCCATTTTCAAGTATATAGGATCCAAGAGCCTTAGCAGCTTCATCCCAGAACCCCTGCATCAAGCCCAGACTGAAATCTGTAACAGCACCATCAGACCTATGCTTAAATACAACGGTGTCGTGACCCCATTTTCTCCCATTACACCAGACACCATCAAGATCTACGACATGCCGTGATATGAATGGAACCGTATTAGGGGTAATCGGTGCATCAGTATAAATGCCTGAAAGAATGTTACGCCAGCTCTTGTTTGACTCAGCAATTCCATCATCTATGGCCTGTTGTAATCTTTTAGGGCTAAACACCATCATTATTCTGTCCCAAAATGTATATCTTTTCATAACCTAACCGAGATTTGATTTTATCATCCACAGTTCCTTCTGCATTTCTTCCGTCATGCTTTCAAGAAATGACTTTGTAGCAATATCACTCTCTGATATGGACTTGTAGGCGTATGCTATAATATCAATCATTTTTCCCCAAATAAGAGCAAGACTAGTCCAAATGGATGTAACGTCATGATTCTTCACCCCTAATTCATCATCCGAAATCAGCGTTCTAAGCTCCATCTCCTTTACGGAATTTGGACACACACTGCCGAGAGCACGAATTCTTTCAGCAACAGCATCAACTCTATCCTGTTCACTTTCATAAAGCTCCTTCAAAAATTCGTGTGTTGCCTTAAAGTCTGCACCCACAACGTTCCAGTGACAACCCCAAGTATAGGTCATTACGGTAAAATGTGAACCTAACAATTCACACAACCTTATAACTGTAAAATTTTCCTGTGCCATAATAAATTAATTTATATAGGATTAGGGTACATTGAACCCAACAACCCCAATCCTATTACGTTTAAGCAATATCTAAACTTCCAGAAGCAGTGTATGTAGTTCCTTCAACATCCGAACCTGTTACATCAAATGAGTATGATTCTGTCGTAGCTTCTGAATTACTTGCTATTGTAAAGCTAAAACTTCCAGAAGCAGGGTCACTTCCAGATGGTGGTGTCCATGTATCAAGATAAACAGCTCCATTAGAATTTTCCATTTCTGGGCCAGGAACAAAATGAATTGTATCAGGAATAATATCAGTATAAGTTACGTCAAATGTACATGAATCCTCAATACCCATGTTTCCTACTTCAGGACTTAAAGTTATTTCACCACCTGTTCCTCTATTAAGTGCTTCCTGATAAACTGTAATATCCCAGTCGGCATATTCATAGTTTCCATCCATACCCTGCACACCTATTGAAACTATAAAACTACTATAAGGGCCATACTCATCTGTAGAATAAGCAGTATCACCAATAGCAGCTTCATAGTGTTGAGGATTGTCAAGATTCAAAGTAATAGATGCAGCTACTGTATTTCCTCCATCTGCATTAGTCTGAACACTAGCTATAGTACTTGAAAAGCTGAAACCCCATGTTGTAATATCATAAGTTTCTCCAGATTCTTCACCATTTACACTATAAATTGAATTTATCAATGAAAGTGGTTTTCCAAATTGAGCATTTGGTACATTCTTCAATGAAACAATCGCAGTAACACCAAGAGTTCCTCTTTTAAAATTCTTGCTCGGAATCGGATTTGTTACCCACTGCAATGGGAGTGATTTAGCTCCTTCCTGACTAACGGATACAGTCCTTGTGATGGAGCCTGATCTTACTTGAATAGAGCCACTACGAGCCGAAGTACTCGTATTCCTTGAAGCCGTCACTGTAACAGTATCATTGCCTGAACCTGACGTCTTACTTAATGTTATCCAATCTGGTTTTGCCATAATGAATTAAAAATTTAATAATTATTAAACATAAAAAGCACCCACGTCTGAGCACTTCATTTTCTTACTACTTTTGACAATATCCACGTCCAGTATGAAGATGGTTGCTCCTTGCCCTAAGAAACTTCATCCATGTGTAATGTTTTCTATTCTGTAGATACTGATCGTCATTCTCATACAGATAGGCTTCCTCCTCAAATGATACATCATGATAGGCACAGCCCTGTTTCTTATGAAACAGCCTAATAATGCAATACTCCACGAAATACCACAGATAAAAGAAGATATATGCCATCTCCCTCATCTGTGCAGTATGTATCATTTCATGGTTCATAACCTTACCATCAATCCTATGCTCCTTTTCACTCTTTGTACCACGTACAAAGAGAATTCCAAACAGATTTATAGCAAGATAACCCTTAAATGGAATGAATTTATTATAGACAATTTTCATATTGCATACATATTATCTGACTACAAATATAGTATTTCTACTAGTTAATCTATTCACCGGATTCCTTCTTCCTTATAGCACGAGCCTTACGCCTTGCTTCAGCAGTAGCTTCCTTCTGGGCATTGTGCCTGTCAATGGATTCACGAATCTTACCGCGAATGCGAATATTATGCTTCTGCTTTTGATTGTTATTTAAGGCGTAATCCACTTCAAATTCGTGCTTTGGCTCCGCTGCTCCTTCTCCTGCCGTGACAGGAGCTGCCACCAGACCTCCGGAGGCCTCCTCTGGCAGTCCGTCCGTGGTGTAGGGGTTGGCTCTTTCCTGTTCTCTGTTCTTTGCATTCTTTATGTTTCTAAGACGATTTATAAGCTCCTCACGGCGACTTTCACCCTTTTCCCGAGCAGTATCATCCTGCTCATCAACAATGTCTGTAATAGGCGTAAATTCTCCGATAAACGCCTTACTTTCCTTGGCTATTACATCCCAGTCATAGGAGCGGATCAGTGCAGAAGGAAGACGCACTTCCTTACCCTCCATAATGTTACCGTTGAATCCATTGAACTGACTGTACCAGCTGTTCGCAAGCTGTCCTATCAGCACGGCTGGATTCAATCCTGCCTTTGCTGCTGTTAGACCGATTACTAGGGCATTGATGGACAGATGCTTCATTACATCCATTACGTTTGACTCCGCATGGACAGTAGCTGACACATCTATACGACCATCCACGGTCATCTTCAGCTCGTTTCCCTTAACTTCCTTACGCGCCTGTTCAACAATTCGAAGGATCATATTGGATATTTCCAGATTGCTTCCTCCTGCCGCCTTATTCTTAATCTCAAACTCCACAAGCAGCCTGTTCAACACCTCCAGTCGGCCTGTTTCAGTGGCAATCCTAAACTCCTTGCTGTTTAGCACATATTCTGCTCTCCGCTTGGTTATCAGGTCACGATGCTCAACATAAAATTTACGAAGCTCGTCCTCCGGAACCTTAATACGATACTCCTTGCTCAGAACATTATGAACATCTGTTACCGTGTAGAACTTACCGAACAGTTCCATTATTGTCCCAGTGTAGTCCACAATGTTTCTAGGCTTACGGCTCTTGATGCCTAGAGCAGTATTAAGGGCCAGAACAGAATTGTTATAGGCACGATCAAGAGCCAGATACCCCAAACGTGCACCATTGGCTTTCTGCATATCCTCTAAAGATCCCCCTGCAGACTTAATGACTGCCGATGGATTTACTGTCTGCTGAAAGTCAATATGAAGCTCCTTCTCCTTTGCTGTGCCTGCATTCAGCGTAATGTCAAAATATCGTTTTGGGGACAAGTCACGCTCCTCCTTTGCCCATTCAGAGGACACCCACAAATCATGAACATCGTCTGACGCATCCAAAATCCAGTCAGGAGCATTTCGCATAATGCGCTCCACATCCTGTTCTGTAATTATTCGCTTCGGTATGGCTCTTCTTTCTGACATAGTAAATAAACATTAACCCCTGTCATACATTTTACAGCATAACAGGGGTATTACACACTAATACTTATGACTCAAAATTTTCATCACACATATCAATAACGCCAACAATGGAAGTCTTCTCAACTTTCACAACCTCATAATGCAGGGTTTCCTCTGGGTCATAGTTTGTCAAAGCCATGGAGGACGCCTTTTCCACATCAGCAGCATTCACAAGAGCTATAACTTTACGCTTCTTAATGTGGCCATCAATATCCTCCATATAGGCACAGCGAACCTTATAGTAAGTTTCAAGCCTTTCTTCACCCTCAGCCAAGCCTTTCATAATAAGATCATCGACCTTACTTTTTGAAATTTTCTGAATGTTATAATCATCTCCAGGATGTTTGCTGGTCATATAGCGAGCAACGCTTGATTCAACATCAGTGTAGTTGACAGCGTTCACCAGATAAGATTCCTTAATTGTACCATAGGAATTGTTCTCCTCAACGATACATGTTCTCTTAATTTTTACTTCGTAAAACATAATCAATTCTAGTTTTATAAATTTATAATCTTATTAATCATCTTCAGGGTGTGGATTACGCTCAAACAATGTAACGTCTTCTACATTTACCATCCAATGTGTCTCTCTATTAGCACATTTCAAATATTCCGGTTCATCTTCATAAAGAGGATATGTCTCTTTAACAACAACCAGTTCATTCTCCTTAAAATAGTGATCGGAAGTATTATGGCGAATGCGAACGATATCGCCCTTTCCAATGATTTTCTTGCTCATATTCTATTTGGTTATTTTTTAGCTTCTTCTGCTGACATAGCACACGACATGCCGAGGAATTGAACAGCCACGGACACGGCATTTTCAAGGGATGTTCTTGTCACCTTTGCAGGATCTATAATGCCAGCCTTATACATGTCCTCAACCCTATTCTTAAATGGATTGTACCCCTGTTGTAATTTCTCGGACTTTAAATCCATCAGCACCTCAATTCTTATTGGCTCAACACCTGCATTCGAGCATAATGTATTAAAATGCTCCATTAGTGCATCAATTACAGCACGGTAGCCCTCCACATAGTCGGAATTCCAGCTAGGATTGCTTTTCAGTGTACCCTCCAAGAACTTTGCCAATTTATACTGAATTGTTCCACCTCCAGGAACATACCCCTCATCAAGTGCTGCTCTAGTGGCTGCAATAGCATCATCAACTCTATCCTTGCGTTCCTTTAGTTCAACCTCAGAATCAGCCCCAACATAAATGACAGCCGCACCACCTGTAAGACGACTGATACGCTCCCTATATTTCTCTCTATCATAGGTGTTGGAATTTTCGGCCATTTCATTCTTAATGAATTCTATTCGAGCATCAATATCCACAACCTTTCCAGCACCACCAACAAGGACAGTTCTATTGGCTGAAACAGTAGCTTTATCCACTTCACCAAGCCAGTCTGTACCAAAGGAATCAACAGCATTCCCATAATCTTCACCAACGATTCGTCCACCGACCTTTACAGCTAAGTCCTGCATCAAGTCCTTCTGCATCTGGCCAAATCCTGGAGCCTTTACAAAACATGCCTTTAATCCATTATTCTGCTGTACGTTGGTAACGAGAAACTTGATGACGTCATTGGATGCATTTGGTGCTACAATGAGCAAAGACCTCTTGGCTGTATAGACAGTCTGCACCACAGCAAGAATCTCCTGAACATAATTGATATTCTGACCCCAGATAAGAATATAAGGGTTGTCAAGCACACACTCCATTCGCTCAGGATCCGTAACAAAATATGGATTGATGATGCCCTTACTCCACTGGAAGCCAGTAGTAACCTCAACAGTGGATTCATCACCTTTGGTGCTTTCCTCTACGGTAATGATACCGTCATTGCCAACACTGTCGATTGCTGATGTTATAAGGTCTGCAACCATATCATCCCCATTGGCAGATATCTTGGCCACCTGCCTAATTCTATCAATTTCATCAGGGGCAATCTTTACAGCACATTCCTTAATATAGTTGATGGCTTCATCTCTAGCATCCTCCATACCCCTACGATATTCGTGTGGGTTTTGAATATTTACAAGCCCATCAACACCATGCTTCATCATTGCATAGGATAGAATCGTAGCAGTAGTGGTTCCATCTCCTGCCTGATCACAGGTCTTTGCAGCAACCATCTTCACTAAGGTTGCACCCATTCGCTTCATAGGGTCATCTGTATCGTAGGCACGAGCAACTGTTACACCGTCCTTCGTAATGTGAGGAATTCCATACCCCTTGTCAATAGCAACAGTATGACCTCTTGGCCCGAGAGTAGATGCTACTGCCGAATAAAGCTCCTCAGCTCCTGCCAGAAGTGCACCTCTAGCATCCTTTCCAAACAAAATCTTTGTGTTCATAAAATTATTTCTTATAGTCCTCTATATGTAATTCACTGATTATACAGCATGGAATGTATGCTGATCCGATTGTTAATGCAATATGGGATATATCATCACAGCCCACAACCTTACTTCTAATCTCCTCAACAACCTCTTTAAACTTATCAGGCTGTGTCTCTATATAAAGCGGCTGAGGTTTATACGGCTGCTCCAATGAAGCTCTTTTTTGATTGACTGATAGCTTATCCCATTCAGGATGATCCCTTTTCCAGATTTCCATACGAACCTGCTCTGCTTGAAAATGTGTAGTCAGAATTTCCTTTGTTGGAGCTAGTCCAACCATGGATTTCATTGTATTACAGTTAAGCAGCACACGTTCTGCACCTCGTGGTACTGTAATGTAAATCTTAAATTCTTTTTCTTTTCCCATAATTATATATAAATCAATTCTTTTTTAGCTCTGGTAATAGCCACAAACATAAGACACCTTTCAGCATACATAGCCAGCTCCGTAGTTGCAAATTTACTAGGAATCAGCTCTGGTTTAAGGAAAAACACCCTATCTGCTTCAAGACCTTTTGACTTGTGAATTGTTGATAAAATAACGTGTTTCTCATCAGTATTTTCTACGAAAATATCAAAGATTCTTTCCCTTACCACATCAAGACTTCCAAAGAAATCAAATAGATTTAGCAAAATGCTAATCTTTTCATCCAAATTAGCATAGGCTTCTGTCCTTTCAGGGCGTTCAACCCCTTTACGATACAGTCGCTCCAGAAGATCCACAAGTGGCTTTTCAAGATCCTCCACACATTCTGCATCATCCAGTAGCTCCATAAGAGCATCACCAAAATCCTTGCCAAGTATCACGCATCTACGACCCATCTTAACGAGCTTCAACCACGCGTCTATAAGTGGTGCATTATTACGACATAAGATGAAATCACCCTCAACAGCATCATTTAATCGCCCTCTAGACACAGATCCCTCAATAGCTATCGGGGCTGCTTCTATACCCTCTGGAAATACTTTTTGAGCTTCCTTTACAATAGCCTTAGCACATCTATACGTAATGGACAGAGGAAGTGTCACAGTATTTGGTGAATTCTGTATAGCATGGAGAGAATCCAGATTTGAACCCTGAAACGAATAAATTGACTGTTTAGGATCACCCACAGCAATCAATCTGCCTTTAGGGGTCTTCAACCTTTTTATCAGTTCATACTGCAAGGGGCTAATGTCCTGGCTTTCATCACACATTACGACATTATACTGCTTAAATTCTGACTTTGGTACATACCTTACAGCCCAGACAAGCATGTCAGTAAAATCCATAGGAACAGTCCCTTGACCTCCACCTGCAAAGAATACATCTGCACTACGTTTGGCCGCCAAATATAGTTCACAGGTATATCCAGCCAGTTTTTCATCACAGTCCTCACCATAGCGTTCAGCCAAGTTGCAAACATCGTCAACACTGTTGCTAACAAGATTATATCGCATTAAGTCATGCATCCTGCACATACGCATTGCAAGTCCTGATATTCGCTTAAAATGCACCTTATGAGACTCTAGAATTTCACTTGCGACAGTGAAATACTTATTCTCCTTAATTGTAAATTTCAAGGAAAATGCCTTTCTAAGCGCGGCAAGAGCGCACCCATGAAGAGTCATAGCCCTAACAGTAGGAGGAAGCTTCCTACCAAGTTCCTCCGCTATGGACTTATTGAATGCAAGAAAGATTGATGATTTAATCGGTGGCGTTCTTTTTGCAAGCTCAAGCAAACACGTTGTCTTTCCAGATCCTGCTGTGGCACTTATAAAAATATTATGATTCGTCTTTTTATATTCATCAATCACTGCTTGCTGGTACTTATCTGGTGTCATAGATTATCGTCTTTATCTTTTATATAGGATTCCTGATTCTTATAGTCAGCCAGTGCATCAGCAACTGTATTTCCAAAGACTGCTTCATCCAGAATATCCTTCTGGTGTCCATGAAGCCATCTAATGTGAAAATGCACCTGTGGACGCTTTGCCAATTCAAACACAATAGCCTTCCAGATAGGAGCATTCATCACTCCGACAAAATTGGACAGCCGCCATCTGGATAACCACCCCTCCTTGAACGCATTCACCACAAATTGAGAATCAGAATGAATATAAACGTCCAAAGGTTCATTGGATACCAAGCGTATTGCATGAAGCATAGCCCTCATTTCCATTCTGGCTGTGGTTGTATTGGTGTAACCCTGATGCATCACCACTTCATCCACACCATCCTTGACATACACACCATATCCACCGACTCTAGTTCGTGCATTACAGCTTCCATCAGTATATATGTCTATTCTTCGCATTCCCTAATCTTTAGGCCGTTAATCTTAACCCATCCTTGGCTTCTAAGAATATCCTCAACCATCGCACGGTCATAGGTTGTTACAAAGGATGTCTGCTGTGTAATCTGCCCCTTGCGTTCTTTGCTACCAAAAAATTTACATTTAAATCTTTTCAATGTATCCATTTATGAAATTCATTTAATTATAAGACTATAACGAAATATCAAGGATTTCTCCTACGATTTCTAAAAAATTTCATAGCAATAAGATCGTTTTCACTCTTCCCAGCATTCACAACGTCAGTAAGCATTTTCTTACTGTCCAGTGCTTCCTTCATCTCAACATCAATTGTTTCAGGCGACAGCAGATAGGTAACTGTTATGGTATTTTTCTGCCCCATACGCTCCAGTCGAGCATTCGTCTGTTCAACATCAGTGCTTCTATCCGGAAGCTCTATATATATCATATCTGAACAGTGTGTCTGAAGGCCGTCAGTACCTGTTCCAGCCGACTGAATATTGGCAAACAGAAGACGATGCTTCTGTGCCGCAAACGCATCCACAATCTTCTGTTTATTCTCTATGGACACACCACCCTGTATGACTGGAGCCTTAAAGTGGTCTGCAAGTTCCTGAAGCGGCTCACGATGCACCCCAAAGACAGCAAGCTGCTTCTCCTCATTGGATTCAAGCCATTCCTGAATATAGGACTTGATAAAGGCCATCTTACCCACAATGCTCAACGTACGAAGTGTATTCAACATCACAAGATGAGGAGCATTGGCTGCTGAACTTGCCTTTTCTACATCTATCGTTTCCAGATAATTCAACAGGTCGTCCTCCGCGTGATGATATTCTCTTGCATTGCTTATAGGAACATCCACCGTCTGTTCTATAACTGGCGGAAGTTCCGTAAGTACATCTCTTTTATCCCGTCGAACATACCCAGACATCCTCAACAGTTCGTGAAGTTCCTCCAGATTGCTAAACCCACTTGCATCAAAACCGAACATCGTCTTCTTTGCATCACAGTACCTGAACTTAAATGCAAGAGTATCACCAAAGACTTCGCTAAACCTACGAAGTATCTGGTAAGGCTGAATGAGTTCCAAGGGGCGATTCTGCGTCAGCGTTCCAGTCAACCCCCACACGTGAGTAATATGCTTCGTTATCTTCTTGGTCATTCGAGTGCGTATTGCCTTTTCTGACTTCAGAAAGTGGATCTCATCAATTATGCATGAACCCCAGTATTTCTTCAATAGCTCCTTAAACTTTACTTTCGGTCTATTCGTGTTTCGCTCACCAAGAATGTCAAAGTTTATAACCACCACATCACTGTTCCATACGGATTCATCATACTTCTTTCCAGATTCCACTATGCCCACCGTTCTGGCTGGATTCCACTTCTGCCATTCCTTCTTCCAGTTGTATTTAACAGACGCTGGACAAATGACAAGCGTAGGGAAGACATCCATGAGCTCTACAGTAACGATGGATTGTCCGGTTTTTCCTAAACCACAGCCATCACCATTTATGCAGTTACCGTGATTAATCATATAGGCAATACCCTCCGCCTGATAGTGTCGTGGTGTGCGCTTTAACTCAACTTCCTTACATGCTGCAAGCACATCATCAGTCGTTATCACCTCTGACGGCTCCTGATATTCCACCACTCTACGTGACGGTGTATAGACCCTCCCCTCCCGAAAATTATGGTCTGCAAGCCACTTCTGCACCGCTGCCGAGGTGGTTATATGAACAGGTATGTACCATTCTTTCAGCTCAGGATTGTACCCAGAATTGGCAAAGGACTTGACTTCCTTTACCAACTCTGGATCATAACTAAACCCGATGTGCCACCAAGCACTGTCACGATAGAAGTACCGCATTACTCCTTATTGCTGTAGATTTCATCTTCAAACGTCTTTCTGTCCACAATACGAATTCCCATCTTCTGAGCCTTTTGCATCTTACTGCTTGTTGAATTCAAGTCAGCCACCACAAGAACAGTACATTTGGCCGTAACACCACTCAGAACCTCGTGTCCCTGCTTTATAAGATCATTCTCCAGTTCCTTATCTCTAAAACCTGTCATGCAGACATACATGCAGTTATCAGCCAAATTTTTCTTAGGGGTACGAACATAATAAGGATACAGACACCTCATACTTAAAAATCTATCCATACCTGCAATGAACGTATCAGCTGTAACAGCACCCACACCAGAAATAGAACAGAGCTCCTCACGAACAACCGTCAAGATGTCCTTATCCCTAATAGGTTCGTTGATGTCCAGCAGATATTGAACGGCTTCGCTGCCATCTATAATGCTTTGAGCTGTCTTTTCGGCAAGAACACCCCCAAACACATTACATGCTGTCATAAGTCTTGCAACAGGATTCTTTGTGTGAATCACTCTTTTTTGAACCTCATTATACACGGCCAGCCCCTTATTCTCTCCAAGTACGTGCATAAATGCCAATGACCTGCTTGTCACGACAAGCTGGACACTATCCATTCCAGCGTCATATAGGCGACGCACAATAGGCTCATCAAAGCCCTCACAGCCCATCGTTCTAAAGAAATACACCATACGGGAAATGACCTGTTGTCTACAGTTCTTATTCACACACACAAGCTCAGTATGTGTAGCATCCCACTGAACAGGCTTACCACAGCATGGACAGACAGTAGGAAATTCCTTAGAACATGTTTCTGGAGAATAACCAAGTGTTCTAATGTGCTTTGGAATGACGTCGCCACTACGAATGATATCTATTGTAGAACCACCTGCAATATTATTATCAAGAATGTATTTAGCATTATATCCTGTCACCTTGGAAACAGTAGCACTCTCCATCTCAACAGGCTTTACGCATACCACAGGACACAGACAGCCATCCTTGCTAACATTCCATTCAACCTTTTCCACGGTTGTTGTATAGGACTGCAACCACTCCTCCCTCTTAAATGCAACGGCATAGTCAGGATTTCCATTTGGCTTGCGACCCAGCTTCTTTCGAACACTGTTTTCATCAACTTCAATCACTAGGCCGTCTATCTGATATGCCAACTTCCATTCCCTATAAAGCTCATTCAGCATATCCAGCACATCATGCTCATCATACATGAGGATATTTTCAATCTGCATCAATCTGTATGGTGTGGTATATTGGTAACGACCATTAAGATAATCCAGTTGAACGGATTTATTTTCATCAGAATCAATACCATACCTCACAAAGGTAACAGCCCCTATCTGCTCCGTATTAGCCCCCATAGGAGAATTGAACAGGCCTGCAACCATGTTGCGAGCATTCTTATACTCACCCTTAACAGATTCAAAATCCTTTTTGGAACAGATAGCTTCACCCCATGTGTATTCAAACACAGGCTGTTCAAGTTCACCGTTCTTCATTCGTGCAAAGTGAGCATCACTTCGTTGACCTTGCACACCATCACCCCTTGTCCAAGCAGCCTGTGACAGTTCCCCAACAAGAAGGCTTATTCCATCGTATTTAGGCGTTATTACAAGATTTTTGCATCCAGCCCTAGCCATCCTATCAACCCACGCCAAAAACTCCTTAAACGTCTTTATTTTCTCCAGAGAAAACATAGGAAGAGGGAGCTTCTGCATTCTGTCTGTTGCCTTTTCAGCAACACCTGACTTGAAGAAATCATCATCAGGAGACATAGCCCTCAACTGTTCCACAAGTGAGTCATACTCAACATCACTGACCTCCGGCTTGCCTTGCCTATACAGAGAATTTAAACGGAGGATTTCGTTTCTTAGTTCTATATTAGACATAACGCTTCCTCCAACATTCTTTTAGCCTTAAGATACAAAGGCATCTTCCGCTCATTCAAACCACCCCTCGTAGGATCAACATTGTCACATAAGTCAGCATACTTCACACTGATGACGTTGTAAATCCCTGTATCAATTATGCCTTGAATATAGTCCAAGTATGGAATGTCTTTTCTGTGTGTCAACTTCTCTACACATTTAACAATATATGGATCAACACCCATAGCAATCAAATCTGTTGCTGTAACTTTTGTATCTTCCAGCACATCATGAAGCATAGCAATACACTTGGCTGTTGAAAGTGGACATTTATTAGCAACAGCAATAGGATGGCAGATATACGGAACACCATTCTTATCAACCTGTCCATTATGTGCCTGAACTGCGATTTCAGTAGCCAGACGAAACTGGTCTTTAGATTTAACAATCATGTTCATAACAAAATCATTTTTAATTTTACAACGCAAATATAGTCGTTGTTCTTGAATTTCCAAGGAATTTTCCAAAGTTAATCAAGCTCTATAACGACCTCTCCGTATGCCTGTTTCTGGATTTCGTAGAACTGCTCGTCGGACTCAATGCCTGTCGGCTTGCCGTCATTTATCCAGTTCTGATATGCCAGAGCCTCCTCCTCGGTTAGTCCGAGATCCTCAGCATATTCAGCATAGAATTCAAGTTTCTCACCGCTTCGCTGATGGTCATACTTGCTCAGGATGTTCATCAGTGTAACTTCTTTGCCACCCACAATCTTATTATAAGGACTGTCAAGAATGGACTTCGCAAAATCATTTTTCATTTCCATATAGTCTTTAATTTTATTATAAGCAACACTCTTCTTAAAGAACTGTAAAACTTTTCTCTTATCTAAAATAGGAGGTTGCTTGGTTGAATCATAAACAAGAATTGGCTTTTCTCCACGTTCTACATTGTTATCAAACAATTTAAGTTTGAATTCAGGGTGTTCTATCATAAGCCTTGCAAAAGTTGTAGCCGCACCAGAATGACCATTTTCCAAAACATCCTTTGGAACCTTTCTACCTGAATACTTTTCTTTTTCTTCTGCTCGTTGATATCTGGCCTTACATCTTTTTAAGGCTTCCTTGGTTGATAAAGACACACCAACAATTTCAGGTTCATACCCTGCATCAATCGCAGCTTGAATATCAGCAAGTGCCTTATCATAATCACCCATAACACCATCCTTAACAAAGTCTCCGCCTGTTGCAAGAACACGTTTATAGGCTTCCTTTGTCATTGCACTTGTCTCCTTATGCAACCTACTTGCACCAGAACCTGACCTTGTCCAATTGTAAAACATATTGTCACCCTGAAAGGCATTCTCCTGATATTCATCAGGATTCAATTGACAAGGAATCCTACTGCTGTCATACCCCAATGCAGCAAGCGATGAAGATTTTCCAGATGCAGCACCACCAAGACAGAAAACTGCTTTTGGCTTGTCAAAATGCCTTACGGCCTTTTCAACAGTCTCCTGAATCAACTTCTCCCTAAGAATCTCCCGAGCCTTATTGTCACGGAATTCCTCTATAGAAGATATTGTCTTATACTCATCACCCAAGGATTTCTTTCTATCATTCCAACGTGCCAAAGTTTCCTTGGAGGGAAGCTTTGTGCCGCTATTGCTCTCGTTAGCAATCTTACGTTCACCGTAACGTTGACCAACCCTGTGCAGACGCCTATTCTCTGGGTTATCCTTATAAACACCAGATTTAGCTTTAATTATATACTCAAACAGGCCCATAACCTAAATTTTATAACACAAATATAATCATTATTCCTGAATATCCAAGGATTATTTCTTAATCTTTCACAAAATTTTTATAAAAATAATCCTGTTCATCATCAGTGGCAACCCTACACACACCATTTTCTACAATGAGAATTACAGGAGCCCCTACCAGCAGAATAACACCATCCTCACTCTTACCACCATAGGAAACATAATACTTTCCATCAGCAAAACCTCCATAAAGAAGCTCTCCATCTTTCCAACCTGCCGCTTCGCAGATCTTCAATATGTCCTTTTCAGCAATCATTTTTATTCAGAATTTTTAGTTACAATAGTAAGTACAGCAGGATTAAATTCCAGATTATCAACCCTAAATACTTTATTATAAAGATGCTTAACATCTACCCTAGAAAAGTATTTATCAACAGCAGCACCATCAGTAAGACTAATCCTTTTCCCACATTGAGGATCAACTAAAAGTTTTCCACCATCCTTAGTGGATTCCACAACGACAATATGTGCAGTTAATCTTCCTCTATTCTTTATGGAAAGAAAATACCGACCCTCTTCTTTTGTTGCATCAAACAGATTAGCAACAAACTGTCTACGACCCTTCGGTGTATTACTTTTAATTAAATTATTTTCATTTAATATGAAACTTTTAACTGGAATTTCTACAAAAGCATTTCTAGCACTCCGTGCAACGGAATATTGATAATCATTGATGAAACCACTGTGAACACCAGCACCCTTTGCTTCCACATCATAACCCCTACGCCTAAGTTCATAAGCAACAACACACGTCTGACAGTTATGAGTATATGAATGAAAACTGCCCTCAACCAATTCCCCATATTTAGGATTAGCGTGTTTACTGTCAGCCAAACCAATAGGCATTGGCACTCCACGTTCAAAACCAGCTTCTTCAGCAGCCTGTTCAAATTTAAATTTTTCCACATTTGCTGTAACAGTAGAATCAACCTTTTTCACAGCAT
>OBLI01000345.1_pt1 | contig 49702 bp, 47 predicted proteins | sample 1519701 | NCBI WGS metagenome assembly OBLI01 (sample SAMEA3663005, study PRJEB22513) | pig gut metagenome | biome: pig gut; feature: pig-associated habitat; material: faeces | place: France | collected 2012
GGCTCTGCCAACTGTGATATGCCTCAAAGTGCCGTTTTCGGACGGCCTGGGGGGGCAAAAATACAAACTTTATTGTTGTACAATTAAAAATCTTATGAAAGGAATTATTTTTGAGAAATAGTAATAAGACATATTCTTCTGACAACAGACGCATTGCAAAGAACACTTTGACACTTTATTTCAGGATGTTTATAACAATGCTCGTAGGGTTATTCACTTCACGTGTTTTCCTAAGTGCGCTTGGATTCGAGGATTATGGCATTTATAACGTTGTTGGAGGTGTGATAGGTATGATGGGAGTTGTTACCGGTCTACTATCGCAAAGCACAATGCGTTTTATCACCTACGCTATTGGTTCGGATGGTTTAGAAGGACAAAAGAACACGTTTTCGGCCTTGCTGTTGATTCATATAGCATTGGCAGCAATAATCATTGTGGCGGGCGAAACAGTCGGATTATGGTTTTTGAACACCCATGTGGTGTTTGATGTTTCACGTGCAGATGCCGTAAACTTTGTGTATCAACTATCGCTTACAGGTGCTTGCATTGGCATAATTCAAGTGCCGTATCATGCCTCGGTGATAGCAAAAGAAAGGATGATTTTCTTTGCCTACATTAGCATTTTTGAAGTTGTGGTGAAATTGCTGATAGTGTATGTGTTGTTTGCAGTAGAATTTGACAAATTAATACTTTATTCATCTATGCTGCTTGTGTGTAACATAATAACATTCTTGTTTTATAGCCTTTACTGCAGACACCACTTTGAGTTTTGTTCGTTTAGACTTTTTTTTTACAAGGAGTTATATAAAAAAATGGTGAGTTACACAGGTTGGGGTGCAATAGGAGCCGTAGCATTTACACTTAATGGACAGGGAATAACAATTCTACTAAATATGTTCTTTGGCCCTGCAGTTAATGCTGCAAGAGCGGTATCCATGACAATATCAAATATGGTTAACCAGTTTGTTACCAATTTTCAAACTTCAATCAATCCACAAATTATTAAGAGTTATGCTGGTGGGAATGTTGAGCGCAGTACGCAACTTATAATAAATAATGCCAAGTTCTCATCTTATTTGTTGCTATTGTTTGCCGTACCGTTATTCATCGAAATGGAAGATGTACTTACCTTATGGCTTGGTAAGTTTCCTGAGTATACCATTGAGTTTGCCCGATTAGTCTTGATACAGATGCTGATTCAGGCAATTGATTATCCTGTTGGAACAGGAATTCATGCAGTTGGCAAGATGAAGTTACCACATTTGACCTCATCGCTGATTTACATGCTTATCCTGCCTGTGTGCTACGTAGCCTTAAAGCTGGACGCGCAGCCAGTGACTGTATACATAGTTTCGGTCTGTGTCTTCCCAATGGCATTTTGCTGTGATTTGCTGATTCTGTATCACTATATAGGATTCCCAATATTTCGTTTCCTTAAAGAAGTTCCTTTGAAAACGATGTCTATTATTGTCATTACCGCCATATTACCCACTTTTATTCATACGAATATGGATAGTGGTTTTGTACGATTTTGGGCTGTGTGTGTTACTTCATTAGTTATTTCGACATGCTTAATCTATAGGTTTGGATTGGAAACTGAAACACGGCAACAATTACTTACTTTTGTTAAATCACGATTATCTAAAATATGAATTGCCTAAGATTTTCGTTTATCCTGCCCGCTTATAAGGGCAGATATTTGGCAGAGTCGATACAAAGTATTTTAGCTCAAACGGTTTTTGATTTTGAGTTAGTTATAGTTAACGACTGTTCGCCCGATGATATAGCTACTATCGTGGCAAACAATGCCGATAAAAGGATTCGTTATTATGAAAATGAGCAAAACTATGGTGGCACAGATTTGGTGGCGCAATGGAACAAATGTTTGAGCTATGCTCGTGGTGAATATGTGATTCTTGCTACTGATGATGACCTTTACGAGCCAAATTTTCTTGAAACATTTGTCCCATTGATTGAAAAGCATCCTGGAGTTGATTTGTTCCATGCAAGGATTTTGACATTCAGAGACAAAGGTATCATGAGACTTGATTATGATTACAAGGAGCATATGACATTTGTGGAATTTCTAAATAGGATATTTGGGTTTAATTGGATTAGTGGAATACCGCATTACATATTTCGAACCGAAACATTAAAAAACAACGGTGGTTTTGTCAACCTGCCATTAGCTTGGGGATCGGATGCAGCATCCGCGATCATGATGGCGCACAATGGAGTTATAAGTTCACAGGAAATTTTAGTGAGGTTTCGATATTCAGATATCAATATATCAAGCCAAAACGACCTTCAGCTTGTGAGAAGAAAGGTTTATGCATTTTTGCAGTATATTACATGGCTGGATGAAATAATGATGGCAATGCCTGTTGCGAAAGGGGATGTGGCAGAATTTCAACAAGAATCTTGTAGAATAAATTATGCTGTATATCGCAAAATGCTTATTGTGCAAATGACTAAGATGGTTTCATGGTGGCGTAGATTTACATTCTTGCCTGTGATTATTAAATCGGGATTATATAACAACCATGATATTGCCTCTATAATTTATCGCATTTTTAAATAATGAGTATGTTAAAAAGATTATTTTGTTTTCTTAAACGAATTAGTTGTTTTATTAGAGAATTTCCAAACAGCTATTATAGATATAAAGTGCTTAAACATTTTAATAAGCCAGGAATTATTTTTGACCCCACAACAGCATTTATTCGAGGGCCTCTATACGTGAATATTTGTGAGGGTGCAAAAGTAAACATAGGTAAACATTTTGTATTTGTGGCAAGGATGCCAAAAAGTACTTGTGCATGGGAAGGCAGGTTGATTGTGGCTGAAAATGCAGTTCTTGAGATAGGAGAAAATACAGGATGCAGTAGTACAACAATTTGTTGTTTTCAACATGTTAAGATTGGTAGCTATGTTAAGATTGGTGCAGGCACCTTGATAATGGATACAAATTTTCATAGTATTGACTGGCAGGAGCGCCGCAGAGAATCGGAGATGGTCACAAACACGAAAACCTCGCCTGTTATCATAGGTGATGATGTTTTTATTGGGGCAAGAACAATAATTAACAAAGGTATAACAATTGGTAATCGTTCGATAGTTGCTGCAGGAAGTGTGGTAGTTAAAAATATCCCTGCTGACGAGGTATGGGGCGGTAACCCTGCAAAGTTTATCAAGAAACTATGAGATTCAGTATTATAACAATAAACTACAACCACGCAGAAGGGTTGGAACGTACCATCAAAAGTGTTATCTCGCAAACATGTAAAGACTATGAATACATAGTAATTGACGGAGGTAGCACGGATGGAAGTAAAGATGTTATTCTTAAGTATCAGGAGCATATTTCATATTGGGTAAGCGAACGCGATGGCGGAATTTTTCCTGCCATGAATAAAGGAACACGTCAGGCTCATGGTGATTATTGTATTTACATGAATTCTGGTGACACTTTCTATGACAACAATGTCCTGGAGAAAGTAAAGACATGCAATTATACGGAAGATATTCAGACAGGTGATATTTCTTATGGTGGACAAATTTGTCCCACTGTAGATACGGTCACAATGAAGACCTTCTATGAATCTACGCTCTATCACCAAGGAAGTTTTATCAAGACAAGTCTAATCAAGCAATTTGGTTATGACGAACATCTTAGGGGCGTATCTGATTGGAAATTCTTTATGCAGGCTTTGGTCTTTCATGATGCCACTTACCACCGTTTACCTTTTGTTGTCGCTACTTTTGAGACGGGTGGATTTACGGACAACTGCCGTGAAATATCAAAGGAAGAGGTTCGGCAAGAACTTGAGAGGTGCTTGCCAAGGCGTGTGTTAATTGATTATGAGGATTACTGCAACGGATTGACTCCTTTCCGCAGAATGATGAACAAGGTGGATATCATTCCACCACTTAAGCGAATAATCTTTCATATTGACAAATGGATTTTGAAAATCATAAATATAAAATTGAAAGCTAAATGGATAAAGGATCTTTGAGCTCTTCTCCTATGGTAAGTGTCATTGTGCCGAATTACAACTATGCACGGTATATGGATGAAAGGATGCAAAGCATTCTGAATCAGACCTATCAAAACTTTGAGATTATCATCTTAGACGACTGTTCTACGGATAACAGTAAGGAAATTATTGAGAACTACCGTTCCAATGAGCATGTCACAAATATTGTCTATAATACCAAAAACAGTGGCGGCGTCTTTAAACAATGGCAGAAAGGATTCTCATTAGCAAATGGAGAGTTGATTTGGATTGCGGAGGCTGATGACAAATGCAAGCCGACACAACTGGAAAAGCTAGTAAATGAATTTGAGAAGGACCATGATTTGGCTTTGGCTTTTGTCAGAACTGTTAGCTTTAACGACCAGGACGGTTCTCAGTCAATTCTGATGGGTGATATCAAAAAGAGAGGAACACGGCATTATAAGGGTATAGAATTTATAAAAAAATTCATGCAGCATTGTAGTTATGTCACAAATGCAAGTAGTACCTTATTCAGAAAGCGTGTTTTGAATCAAATAAGCAATGAATATACAGAGTTTAAAGCCTCTGGTGACAGACTGTTTTGGATTGAGGTGTCACAGTGTGGAAATGTGGTCATTGTAGATGAAGCTCTGAACTATTGCCGTCGTCATGGAGACAATGTCACAGAAACCGCTCATAGCATGAAAGAAGGAATTGTTGTAACTGAATGTAAAAAGATCCAAGATTATTTGAGAAGCCACCATTTTATCAGCAGATGGAACTATAGTAAAATTGCATCAGAGATTATTTATTTTGATATTCTTAACAATTTCCACCTTGATGTAGAGGTAAAAGAAAATTTGTTAAAGACATGGAATTATAACGCTTTTAAGAAATTCTTGATATGGCTTCTGAAAATAAGAATGAAATTGTAATAATCCCAATTGTCAATAAAGGATGATGAAACTGTCTGCTTTTAACTAATTGCGACCACTTAAAGTTAAATTTTAGCATTCGGGAAATTTGTATACTATTGCGGATTAAAAGAAAATAAGTATTATCTTTAAATTATATTTGTATAGTCGTTCTCTTCTCTTCTGTCTACGATATCTTCCTTTTCGTCAGGCGTTTCGGGTTCCGATCCTTGTGAGCAAACTTAAGGTTGGAACGTTGCGTCGGGGCGACATCGTCTTTACCTCGGAACCACGGCGGGCAAGGGTCGTCTTGGGGTTCGAGGGTTCGGAGCGAAGAGATAGTCGTGCAGCTTATCTCTCTGTTCATGATGGCGGAAAACTCGTGCTGGGAGAGCATATAACGATAGCGCGGGGATCAGCTATAGTCATCAACGGAGCGCGGCTGTCTATAGGCAACAACTTCTTCTGCAATGGCGACTGCTTCTTCACCTGTGACCGTAACATCACTATCGGTAACGACAACCTTTATGGCTGGCGGGTGGAGATGAATACCACTGACGGGCACGACATCTTCGAAGATGGTCAGAGGAAGGAGCGGAGCAAGCCGATCACCATTGGCAACCATGTATGGATCTGCTCTGGCAGTCATATCGGCAAAGGGGTGGTGATAGCCGACGACTGTGTCGTGGCACAACGGTCACTGGTCATCAAAAAGCACCTCACGCCACACACACTCATCGGTGGTATGCCGGCAAAGGATATTAAGAATGGGATAGCATGGAAGGGTTAGACAGCAGAGGTTCGGCAGAAGAATCTAAATGCACAATGAATGTACGAATGATGCACATTGCTTTTATCATAGAGGCAGACTATAACTCCGGTGGTATGGAACGGATGCTCAGCACCATGGCCAACAGGCTCACGGAGTGGTTCGACATCACTATCATCACTGCGTTCAACGAGGGGAGAGAGTCGTTTTTCACAATCTCGGAGACGGTCAAGCAGGTTGACTTGGGACTTGCGCAGGACGATTACCCGTCGGGAAAGTTGCGGAAGAATGCTTATCGGGAGCGGTTAGAGGCGTATCTCGTTGCACACCGACAGGATGTATGCATCTCTCTCGGCAGTCTTGAGTATGGGTTCCTGTCCCGCATCAAGGACGGCTCGAAGAAGGTTCTGTGGTTCCACTTCGCACTCAACTATGACTTGCTGACAACGCATGTGTCTTCAATAAGTCTGGTGAATCGTTGCGTAGGGCGGTTACGGCAAGTCAAGCGGCTGCTTTGTGCCCGTGGTTATGATCGTGTCGTGGTTCTGTCGGAGGCGGATGCCCGACAGTGGCGGCGGTTCGTGAGCCGTGTGTCAGTAATCTATAACCCTGTGACGATCAAGCCGCAGCGGGTCGTCGACTATTCGGTGAGACGCGCTATGGCAGTGGGACGATTGGACCGGCAGAAAGGCTTCGACACGCTGATAGCGGCATGGAAGAAGGTTGTGGCGCGTTATCCCGACTGGCAGTTGGATATCTATGGTGACGGACCACAGAAAGAGGAGCTGCAGCGGTTGATAGCGGCTGAAGGCTTGCAACAATCGGTATTCTTACATGGTCGGACAGATGATGTCGCATCGGAGTATGCCCGTCACTCGCTGTTCGTCCTGAGCTCTCGATATGAGGGCTTCGGTCTGGTGCTGGTCGAGGCAGGAATCTGTGGTCTGCCTCTCGTGTCGTTCGACTGTCAGCAAGGACCGGCAGAGATCATCACATCGGAGAATGGGATACTCGTGCGGCCTGTTAGCGATTCCTATGCGCTTGCTACAGCCATCTGCAAGTTAACAGGTGACGCAGCGTTGAGACGAAACATGGGACAGCATGCATTAGGGCTCGCATCACGATTCAACCTGGATGATATCGCTGGGCAATGGAAGAAAATGCTTTGCGACATTGGCGGCCTGGCGAGACATAAATCTCGTGAGAAGTAACGGTTCTCTCGCATAGTATTGTTTTCCTCTCGCAAAGGCGCAAAGGGCGCTAAGATTTTTCAGATTATCTCCTTTGCATTCTTGGCGGCTTGGCGAGAAAAAATATCACGCAAGAAGTAATTATATTCGCAAAGGCGCAAAGGGGAGATATAATTCTGCAAATTCTATTCAGCTTTATTCTTTCCAGGTCCATATAGTAAACAAAACATTCAATGAAAGGAATTAATTATTATGTCAAAAATTTCTGTAATCGTTCTTATTTATAATACGTCAAAATTTTTAGACCGTTGTGTCCGCAGTCTGATGGAGCAGACACTAACCGACATAGAATATGTCTTTGTAGATGACGCATCAACAGACGATAGTCTGACAGTTCTCAAAAAAGTATTGACAGACTACCCTGAGAAGAAAGAGTATATTAAGCTGATCAGAAATGAACGCAATCTCGGGCAGGCAAAATCACGCATAAAGGCGATTGGGGCAACAACGGGTGAGTATGTGATTCATTGTGATTCTGACGACTATGTAGACCAGACGATGTATGAGGTGCTTTACAACAAAGCTGTTAACGAGCATCTTGATCTTGTCTGGTGTGACTTCTTTAGAACAGACGGGAAACAGTCTACCGTATCATTACAAGGACCATCTACTGACAGTTGGTCTTTTATGAAGGAGATACTTACAGGAAGAAGAATGGGAACGCTTTGGTGTCATTTGATAAAGGGCAATCTTGTCAGAGAGCATGATTATTTGGCACCAGCCTCCAATCTGATGGAAGATGTTGTGTTATTGATGCAATATGCTTATCGTGCACACTCTTTCGGATATGTTAATCGTCCACTTTATTATTATTACCATAGCGAAACATCCATAACTCAGAACACAAGTCCCGAGAAGATGCTTTGGCAAGTGAAGGAGATGGATAAGAACATAACGGTCATTATAGGATTCCTCAATAAAGTAGGGGAGGATAGAAATCTTTGCAACCACATCGACTATCGCAAATTCTTCAATAAAAGGTGGCTGTTACCAATCATCGACTCTCCGAAAAAGTGCAGACTATGGCTGGAAGAGTATCCGGAAATCAATCGGTCGCTATTCTTCAACCCACTGTTGACTAAGTGGGACAAAGCCATAAGCTTCTTGGTCGAGACACGACTATATCCATTATTAAGAAAGATAATAAGAGGAAGATAATATGAGGTTGCATACAAATCATATTATATTGTTAAACAGCTTGGAGTTGTAGCAAGGTAAAGTTGGCAAGGAACATATTTAGAATAAAATGAGGTTGCATGAAGCTGGTATTCTCTCGCAAAGGAGCAAGGAACGCAAAGGATAATGAACGACTCCAGCATTCGTTATTTATATCTTGGACAAATGGGATCTCGTGCGATCTATCTACTTAACAGAAAAAAGTTCCATTATTAAAAATCTGATTAAAAATAAGATTATAACATTTAGCCCTATGATACACATTGGACTTTGTACTGACAACCGCTATGCTATGGCATGTGGTGTGTGTGTGACATCCTTGTTTGAGAACAATAAAAATGAGATAATCACAGTGTACGTGCTGGAAAAAGGATTAACGGATGACAATAAAAAGAAGTTTCATACTCTTGCGGCCGATTATGGCCAAAAGATAGAACTAATACCTGTAGACGATTGCCTTTTCAAGGGGTATCCCACTACTCATCAGTTCCGTCTCTCCATTTATTATAGGTTCCTGTTTGCCTCCATTCTGCCTAATGACGTTCATAAGCTCATCTATCTGGATTGTGACACGCTGGTTCTCGACAGTTTGCGTGAGCTATGGAATACTGATGTAACGGATTATAGCATTGCTGCCGTTGAGGACCAGCAGGGAGATAATGTGCATATTTTCAACCGACTTCAAGAGATAGAGAAGTATTATAATTCAGGTGTGTTGATAATTAATTTGGAACGTTGGCGCGAAGATGACAGTATGCGGCATCTTATGCAACTCATGGAAAGCAATGCTAACAGGTTTGTTTTTCTTGATCAGGATGCCATAAATGTGCTTTTCAGAGATTCTACACTTGAGTTGTCATATCGTTACAATGTGCAGAATATGTTTTACATGAAGAATAAGGAAATAACACTTCATTGGAGTAAATGGGAACGCATAGCTCAGGCTAAGGAGCATCCAGTGATCTTGCATTTCTGCTCGTCTTTGAAGCCATGGCAAGAGGAGTGCCAGCACCCCCAGCGAGAGTTGTTCCTTGATTATTTTAATCATTCGCCATGGATGGGGCAGCGTCTCGGCAGTTGCCTCGACGGGCGTTCCATGAAGTACAAGATATTCTATTATCTTGTCCACAAACATATCCTGCCAGGGTATATAGAAGAGTACGAGTAGCCCCTCCGCCATCAGCCAGCGTCATCTTGCCATGCTACGACTAAGCACAGTTCCTCGAAGGCCGGGTGACTTCTCGCAAAGGCGCAAAGGGCGCTAAGATTTATTCGGAATGTACACTTGGCGCTCTTGGCGGCTTGGCGAGAAATATATCATGCAAGAAGTAATTATCTCTCGCATGATAGTGTTATAATCTCGCAAAGGCGCAAATGACACTAAGGTAAACACGAACAACGCAAGGACATGTTTGCCTTTATATGTAGCAGTGTTTAACGAATTAACTAAATAGAAAATATATGGAATTAACAATAATCATACCAGTATATAATGTTGAAAAACACCTGAGCAGATGCTTGGACTCCATTTTTGTAGGGAACAATATTGATGGGGATTTTGAAGTAATAGCAGTTGACGATGGAAGCACGGACAACTCATACGGAATTCTGCAGGAATACGCATTCCGATATAAACAACTAAAAATATATCATCAAGAAAACCAAGGACAAGCATCAGCAAGAAACAAAGGAATTGCCTTAGCAAATGGAAAATATTTAATGTTTGTTGATGCTGATGACTGGCTGAATTCCAACACCATCGACAAATTGATAAAACAAGCAGAAACAAGCAAAACGGACATAATCATATCTTCAATGAAGTCATATAGTCCTGATGGAACTTTTTCTATTGGCAATGATTTCACTAAGCACGATATTTTGGTTGATGGATGTACTGCCATTATGAATGGTATTATATTCGGAAGTGTTTGTGCAAGACTTTTCAGAAGAGATTTCATATGTAAAAACAAATTATCATTTCAGACAGGAATAAAACATGAGGACGTATTTTTTTCACTACTCTGCACCATAAGAGCAAAACGTATTATTTCTGTAGATTTATGTACATACGTATATTGTTGGAACGAAGGCTCTACCGACAGGAGTTTCGATTGTGAGAACTTCAAAAAAGCCATCTTTAGTGACTTATATATAGCAAATGAGATTATCGAGATATCTAAAAGAGAAAAACTCAATGAATGTCTTAGAAATAATCTTCACAGGAGGGGCAATTCCATAATTGTAGGCAATATGATTAGATTGGCAAGGTCTTCATATAAAAGAAAGGATATTATTGAGACTTACATCAAAAGAAGCAAAGAATACGGCTGTTACCCTATCAAGGGACGAACACTATCGTGGAAGACAACAGCATTGATTCCGATAATCAATCAGGAATGGTTGTTACGAATTGTGTTGAAGTAAAGAAGGGGGTGTTTCATCATATAGTCCGCTTGCGGACAACCTCAAGACAAAAACGATAAATGAAAACAATACTGATTTCGATACTTACACCTTACAAAGAGAATGTGCGCGGCACATCAGCCCTACCCTACCACCTGATGGTGAAAAGGGAAAAGGGCATGAAGGTGGAGGTGTATTCGTTCAACTGCAACAATCTCAGCAGGGAACAGATTGCTGTGGCAGAGAAGGAACTGGACGTTAAGATACACCTTATGCCGCTGCCAGCATGGTTCAAGTGGATATTCAAGCTGCATCTGCTGTTCGTAAGGGTGCTTCTGAAATACCCGCTGCACAACTATATCACGTTGCCAAAGAACTATGAAACCGAGATACGGTCGAAGAAGCCGGACATGATATGGGTGTACGGTGAGGAGATGTCGAGGATTTCAAGGATGTTCCCCGACACGGAGGTGGTACATACCCTGCCCGACTCAGAGGCTCTATACTACCACAGGATGCTGGGATGCCGCTTCGTGATGAACGACTGGAAGAAATACTGGCGGTGCGCCATAATGTACAGGAAGTTCAGAAGGATGGAACGGGACTTTGCAAACAGGGCAAACATTACATACCATCTGGTTGGAGAGGAGGATGCCAGGTTCCTGAGGGATATGAACCCAGGCATTAGGGCGAGGTTTATCCGCCATCCCCACTACGAGGTTCATGACGCAGATCATGAAATATCATTCCATAAGGACCGGACAAGGCTGCTCGTTGCCGGACAGTACAACTACTACATGCAGCAGGATGCGGACGAGATGGTGGCGGCATTGGTATCGGCCAACAACAGGGAGATGTTGCAGGAGCACTTCGTCATCACCTTCCTGGGCCGTGGCTGGGAACAGCACGCTGTAACGCTGAAGGAGGCGGGATGGACCGTCAACCACGTGACGTTTGCACCAGACTATATCGAAGAGGTGCGCAAGCACGATATACAGATTACGCCAATCAGCATCGGCACAGGCACCAAGGGAAAGGTACTGGATGCGCTGGCCAACGGATTGTTGGTCATCGGCTCATGGTATGCCATGGAGAATATCGCAGTGGTGAACGGCGTGTCGTGCGTGGTGTATGACAGCCCTGCAGACATGCCAGGAATACTCTCTGATATTGTTGACAACAGAGAAAAATATGAGGATATGGCGAGAAAGGGACGTGAATGCGTGCTGAGGGAGCATAAGAGGGGAATGAGATTACCCAGATAACCAAACCAGAGGTTGCATGCAGACGAAATCTGTGGAAGCTGTGAATCTTTGGGACAAGAATAATTGGAGGTAATTTGGTCCACAGATGACACGGATAATCAGATTGAGAGATATTTGTAGAATTGGTGGAATACTTGGGACAGCAATAATAAAAAGGAAATGAGAAACTGTATGGCAAAATAAATATTTTAAAGAACGAATAAATAAGAAAAATGAGAGACAGATTATTAAGATACTTTTTATCATGGTTATATTGGTTTCCTATTATCAGGCACAATATTGCCTGTAGGAAATCACTACTTAAGCCTTTATATAAAAAGAGATGTGAAGATGGTTTATCTTGCAATGAAGGAGACAGAAAGATAATATACATGGTATTACCAGAGACCACATTCTCTGGAGGTCTATCAGACAGGCTAAGGGCTATAGTTGCAATATACAAACAATGCAATACGAAGAACTTACCATTCAGAATTGTCTTTGAGCCGCTGCACCTTCAGGACTACCTGGTTCCAAACAAATACGACTGGAGGATATCATCAAAGGATATATGTTTCGACACAAACAAAGTTTATCCATGCACTCTCCTCACATATCACGCAAGCACACGAAACAGATACCAGCAGTTTGTACAAAACACCATACTAAGTTACTATCTGAAGCAACCTTATCAGCAGATACATGTTTACTCAAACATGATTTGCAAGGATGAGGAATACGGAGCGTTGTTCAATGAGCTATTCAAGCCGTCAGCAGAATTGCAGGAACTTATCGATTACCATCTGAACAAAATAGGAGGCAGCAATACGTATGTATCATTGACTTTCCGTTTCCGACAACTTCTCGGAGATTTCAAGGAGGGAGGAGAAACTCTTCCCGAGGCTCAAAGAGAACCATACATAGCAAGATGTCTGAAGTGCATAGAAAAACATCACGACAGATATCCAGGAAAAAAGATTCTCGTTACATCCGACTCCTCCACATTCCTCACAAGGGTGTCGGAAGACGAAAGGATATCGGAATATACCTATCTAATTCCAGGCAAAGTGGTACATATAGGATTCACATCAGACGCAAGCAAGCAAACTTACATGAAGTCATTTGTCGACTACTTTATGCTTGCTAATGCCGAAGAAATATTTCTCGTAAGAGACAAGAAGATGTATCATAGCGGCTTCCCATATAGGGCTGCATTACTTAAAAGAAAGAAATACTCAGAAATAAGTCTTTAGAATAGCAACAACATGGTTTTATACTTATTATTCTATATAGTTGCTTTATACGCATACTTAACGACTGTAAAGTCGAAGCAGAAGAATGTAAAATTCCTGTTTTACTATTTCGTATGCTCTACCATATTTGTGGGTATCTCCGACATGCTTGGAGGATATGACAGGTATATATATGCGGAGCTGTTCAACGATGTGACAAACAACATAGACAACGGAGGCAACATATTCCAAAGTGTTATCTTTGAGTTGTACGACAAGGAAATAGGCTATGACTTCCTGAATGTTGCGATAGGTATCATTACAAAAAACAGGTATATCTTTATTTTTATCGTAACAGTCATGATATACGCCCTGCTATACAGGTCTTTCAAGCAGTATGTGGAGAACTACCCGTTTGGGGTGATATTATTCTTGGCGTTGATGTTCTTCTTCACGTTCACCTACCTAAGGCAGATGTTAGGGGTGGGCATAGCATGGTTATCCATTAAATATATCATACAGAGACGGCCTTGGCCATTTGTAGGTGTAATGGCACTGGCATTCCTATTCCATAACTCGGCGTTGATATTCTTCCCAATGTACTTCATACCCATAAGGAAGTTCGCTCCGAATACAATCATTACTATAATGGGATTGTGCCTGCTTATTGGAATAACTCCATTACCTTCGGCTGTGTTTGCCGCATATGGAGATGTTTCTGACTCTGGCGAACGTGTTGCAGGGTATGTTGAGGACACGAGCGGCTTCCGTATAGCCTACCTCATAGAGGCATGCTTCTTCCTATTCTTTATATTATCAAAATACAGGACTATCCCCAATGAGCCTAAAAGAGTTGTGCTGCTGAATATGGCTCTGGCTTTCTGCGGAATTCTATTATTCTTCATCAAATCAGAGAACGGTGGACGCTTGGGGTGGTATTATCTTATGGGACTATTCGCAACATTGAGTTACATAGCATCAAGATGCAAAAAGACCGCCATACATAACGTCGGCTTAATAGTTGTATGCTTCTTTCTGTTCGTTAGAATTCTTGTGGCATGGGGAATACAATTGTACCCCTACAAGACCTTCTTCACAAACGGACACAGAGAAGGTGACTTCATCTATGAAAAATATGAATATGACCAAAATTACGACAAAGACAAATTCTACAAATAAAAATGGCAGGAAAGAGAATTGATTACTTGGATCTGACAAAGACAATTGCGATATACCTTGTTATATTAGGACATTGTATCTTCAGATTAGACAGAGATTTATCTACCGGAGGGGGTATATACGAATTTATATATAGTTTCCACATGCCACTATTTATGATGGTCAGCGGCTTGTTTGTGAGTTCTTCGTTGAAGCATGATTTGAAAACTCTTGTTACGAAGAAGTTCAAGCAGCTTGTCATTCCTGCTGTTACATGCACTGTTATCTCATGCCTATACTTTTACATCGTACGCGACAGCTACAACTACAGGGATGAGATAATTGGCAACAGCTGGTTTTTGAAAACATTGTTTGTATATTACGTGATATTCTGGTTGGTAAAGAGGATACATTTACCCGACTATGTTTTATGCCTTCTGTCATGTGCCTTGTTATTTCTCATTCCACATAGCTACTCCCTGCAAGTAAACTGGCTATTTCCTTTTTTCTGGATGGGTTTTTTCTATAAGAAACACCACGATGCCATAGAGTCAAAATTAAAGTACTGGTCGGTGTTGGCACTTATAGTTTTTATCACATTGTACTATTGCAGGAGCCGCATGGGATTTACAAACTATATCCGGATTGAGTACGTGGCAATGATGACATACTACGACCGTATAATCATGAACTACATTATTGCCGCATCAGGCTCTTTAAGCGTCATCTGTTTATGCCATGTATTTGTGAGATACTGTCCAAAATCAATTATCAGAATTGGACAATTCACATTGGGTATCTACACTCTTCAAACAATTATATTAGCAAACACTTTTCAAGATTTAATAAAAAATGACCTTGACAACTGGGTTTTGCTGAACATAGTTGTAAGTCCATTACTATCGCTAATAATAATGGGTATATGTGTGTGGACAATAAAGACTATAAGCAAAAACAAAAATCTCGACCTCGTATTCTTTGGCGGGGCTTATTATCAGAAGGAGAATCCTATAACCAACCAACGCAAATAACAAACAATATTACGTGGGTACGTTTTGTCATCTTTATCCAGTTAGTTGTGATTCACAACTGAAACTGGGGTTTATTGGTGATCAATCTTTTTGCTTTAAATCAGAATATTACACATAAATAATGATAACAATATTCACACCTACATATAACAGGGCAGAGTTCTTGGCTCCGCTATACGACAGCATCAAGAATCAAAGCAGCAAGGACTTTGAATGGGTAATCGTAGACGACGGGAGCACAGACAACACTCATAGCACTGTTGCAGAGATAATCAGCTCGCATGACGGTTCCTTCCCTATTAGATACTTCAAGAAGCCGAACGGAGGCAAGCATACGGCAATCAACATGGGAGTGAATGTAGCAGAGGGTGAATTGTTTCTGATTCTTGACAGCGATGATGAGTTGCCTCCTACTGCGATAGAGACGATTGAAAAGAGATATAAGATGATAATGGCCAACAAGACCTTATCAGGAGTTTGCGGATACATGGCACATAGAAACGGAGAAATAATAGGTAAGCCTATAATAAATACCACAGCATCATCTCTTGATTTGAGATACAAACACAATATTTCGGGGGATATGTGCGAAGTGTTCAGAACGTCTGTTCTGAAGGAGTTTCCGTTCCCTGAAATAATCGGGGAGAAATTCTGTCCCGAGGCATTGGTATGGAACAGGATAGCGCAGAAATACAGGCTACTGGTGTTCCCAGAGGTTATTTACCTACGCGACTATATTGACGGAGGACTAACGGACAATATAGTAAGGATACGCATGAACAGCCCAATAGCAAGCATGATGACGTATGCGGAACTGAACGGATATGACGTGCCGCTAAAGGAAAAGGCGAAGGCCGCGATAAACTTCTGGCGGTTCAGGTTGTGCAGCAAGGGAAATAGTAACGGCCAACGGATAGGTGCCGTGTGGAATGTGCTTGCCCCAATAGGTATAATAATGCATTTGCGGGACAAGTGGGTTCACTAGAGGAATACTGGTATTTGTAATTCGTAACTGACAAAGGGGTTTACTGGTGACCCAAGATATGATGCAACAAGAGGTATATATACTGAATTGCAAAAGAAATAAAAGAGCGGAATAAACATTTGGTTATGCGAAATACAATATGTATTTTAGCGGAATTATACATAAAAGGAGTAATATCAGAACATAGGTAGCAGAATTCATAATCATGAGAATACTACAAGTTGTCACATCACTACATATTGGCGGTGCTGAGCACTTGGTCACCCAGATGGCGATAGCGCTGACAGAGTTGGGGCACACCGTAGACGTCTGTGTGTTGGATGGCGAAGAAACCATATTCACCAAGGAACTACGCGAAAAGGCAATCAGGGTGATAAGCCTCGGTACATCGGTATACAACCCTCTCCATATTCTGAAACTTGCCAAACTTATGAGGAATTATGACCTGATACATACCCACAACTCTTCTCCCCAGCTGTTTGTGGCTATAGCGAGCATGATTTCGAGACCTGGACTGTGCACCACAGAACATACCACGTCGAACAGGAAACGCAACTGGAAATGGTACGCACCGATAGAGAGCTGGATGTACGGGCGGTATGATCATTCCGTATGCATCAGCAAGATTGCGGAGGACAAGCTGCGCGAATACATGGGCGGTAAATGGACACGCCCAGACTCTGACATATATAATAAGGTGTCGACAATAAATAACGGCGTAGACGTGAATGCCATCTACAAAGCAGAAGCGGAAAAAGAACTCACAAGACTGAAGGGCAACAGGAAAGCGATAGTTATGGTGGCAGGGTTTAGAGAGGCCAAAGACCAAGACACCGTCGTAAAAGCAATGGCTCTCCTGGACAAAGAACAGTACGAGGTATGGTTCGCTGGTATCGGTGCAAGAGAGAATGAGGTAAGGAAGCTGGCAGAGGAAACAGGAGTAAAAGAACGTGTCCGTTTTCTTGGACTTCGGCCGGATGTGCCGAACGTGCTCAAGGCTGCCGACATTGTCGTAATGTCATCACACTGGGAAGGACTGAGCCTCAGCAATGTAGAGGGTATGAGCGCAGGGAAACCGTTTGTTGCCTCTGACGTGAACGGGCTAAGGGAAGTAACGAAAGGATATGGAATGATGTTCAGGCACGAGGACTACAAAGAACTGGCAGACATAATAATGTCATTGGGCAAGAGCAACGAGCTATATTACACGACTGCCAGGAATTGCCTAAATAGGGCTATGGAATTTGACCTGAGCAGGATGGTAAGGGAATACGAGAATGTGTACTACAGAATAATCAACTCGAAATAGGAAGAAACGGGAACATAGGTGTCCCATGTGGTTTTTAAGTAACAAGTATGAAAAGAGGGAAAAAAATTATAAGAGCGGTAACAGTATCCATGTCGGTGGACTTTTTCGCATCCATGATACCAGACTTACAAAAAAAGGGATTCGAAATAGTAACAGTCTCTTCAGATGGGCCAGAACTGGAACACATAAGGTCGTTAGGGGCTAAAACCACCATAGTTGACATGTATAGAAGGATGTCGCCTGTCAAAGATTTCCTATCTTTAGTAAAGCTAATTAGAGTTTTTGCAAAAGAAAAGCCCTTAATCGTTCATTCCATGACGCCCAAAGCAGGACTTCTCTGTATGGTGGCTTCCTGGATTACAAGGGTACCTCTACGCATTCACACTTTTACAGGATTGGTATGGCCAACCGCAAGTGGTATAAGTAAGAAAATACTTATGTTTACAGACTGGCTGACATGCACTTGCGCTACTCACATCATACCTGAAGGACAGGGCGTAAAGAATGATCTTCAGAGCCACATCACCAAGAAACCAATGAAGGTGCTTGGATATGGCAATGTTAGAGGCGTTGACATGGAGAGATTCTCCGAAAGGAAAGAGATAACAGAACTAGCATCACACATAAGGGACAAAGAAGCCTTCACTTTCCTGTTTGTTGGGAGAATAGTCGGCGACAAGGGTATTAACGAACTTGTTGAGGCTTTTGTGAGATTAAACCAAGAGCACCACAATACAAGACTTGTGCTGACAGGAAACTACGAGAGGAACTTGGACCCTATACGGCTCGACACACAAGAATTCATTGACTGCCACGATGCCATAATAACAACAGGCCCAAAATCGGGTGACGATTTGGTTGCGCAGTATGCGGCATGTGACTGCTTTGTATTCCCAAGCTACAGAGAGGGATTCCCCAACACCGTACTTGAGGCAGGAGCCATGGGACTGCCATGTATTGTGACGGACATAAACGGTTCACGAGAAATAATTGAGAACGGCAATAACGGCATCATTATTCCTCCACGTGACGCGGAGTCACTGTATCTTGCCATGAAAAGCATCTACGAAAACAGTTCTTTACGAGAGACTCTGGCAGGTAACGCACGCCCCATGATAGAATCACGGTTCGACAAAGGCTTTGTGAAACGTTGCCTATTGGACTTCTACGATATGATACTGGAGAAATAAAAAAAACGGTTATGGCAATAGGTTACAAAATAGCACATGTCATTAGGGACAAATTCCCGTGGTTGTGGGACCTTACTGAAAGATTTAATTCAATTCTCTTCAGCATAAGGTATGGGGAAACAGTAAGTCGCTTTCGTTTCAGTGCAATCCCTGACGGATACAAGATTATGAGAATGGAAGATGTTTCTACTAAGGACATCGTGAATTTCTTCGCAAAACAACCTGCTGAGGCATTCACATTCTTCAAGCCTCATGGGTTCGACTATAAGTCTATACAGAGTCTTCAAAAGAACAAGGCTTTCCTTGCATTCTTTCTTATAGACTGCACTCAAGATGATGCTGAAAGACCATGCGACGATAAGCAACCTACTATCGCAGGCTACTTCTTCATTCGCTCATTCTTTCACGGTAAAGGATTTAGAGGTAGAATGGTAGACATAGACTATCGCAACAAAGGCCTTGGCACAGCCATGAACAAACTGCTTAACGAGATAGGTTTTTCCATCGGTTTAAGACTGTACGAAACAATTTCCATGGACAATATTGCATCTTACAGAAGCGCCATAAAAGCAAGCAATATTAAAATAATAAATGAAGATTTTGAAAAACGAGAATATTTTATCGAAATCATAGACGAACCTATATCTCCAAAGGCTAATGACGAAAGGAGTGAAAACATTTCGTAATCATCGAACCCAGGTTGTTCATATATATATTAAGACTTTAGGGGTTTGAGGAGTTCGAGAGGTTTGAGGAGTTTGAAGGGTTCGAATGGTTCGAGTAGTTCGAAAGGTTAAATAACAATAGTAAAAGTCTGGCTTATACATATGTCATTTATCTCCTCTTATTTCCTCTTGTCTCCTCTTAACTACTCTTGTCTTCTCTTATCTCCTTTCTTCTCCCTTTATCTTCGTCATCGTCTTCGTTTTCCTGGTGAACTACAATTATAGGCGGGTTGTAAAAAGACAGTTAACTGCTATACAAGATGATAATAAAAATTATATTTGACAAGTTATTTGCTCTGTTAGGACTGATAATGCTTAGTCCAGTACTGCTGATTGTTGCCATACTGATAAAAGTCAAGATGCCTGGACCAATACTGTTCTGTCAGAAAAGAGTAGGCCAACACGGGAGACTGTTTACTGTGTACAAGTTCAGGTCAATGACGGTCAGCAAGCAGGCGGAGAACGTAGACAAGTCATCAAAGGATGGCACTTCCATTGCTGCAGAAGAGCTGAACAGGATTACTCCACTTGGTGAGAAGTTGAGGAGATACAAGCTGGACGAACTGCCGGAATTATGGAATGTGCTGATTGGTGACATGAGTTTTGTCGGGCCACGTCCCGATGTTCCTGGATATGCAGACAAGCTTGATGGTAAAGATAGGGATATCCTGAAACTGAAGCCAGGTATTACGGGACCAGCCAGCCTGAAATACAGAAACGAGGAGGAGTTGCTCGCAAATGTCGATAATCCGAAGCAATACAATGATGAGGTTATTTATCCAGACAAGGTAAGGATAAACTTATATTACCTAAGCCATTACTCTTTCATCAAGGATATCCAGATGATAATTTGCACGGTGTTAGGCAAAAAGATGGAATATAACGATGAGATAATATGATGAAAATCGTAGCAATTTGTTTTTCACCATCACTAATGTTTTGCAGATTAAAACTTTTTTACTACATTTGCAACAAATAACCATATAGGAGGAACTGACATGTTGGAAGATAACAAATATGTAAGATTTGACTGGGCGGCAAAACGAATGCTCAGAGACAAAGCCAACTTTGCTGTTCTGGAAGGACTGATAACGGTTCTTCTGAACGAAGAAGTACACATAGTGGAAATACTGGAAAGCGAGGGTAATCAGGAAAACTACTATGATAAGTTCAACAGGGTAGACATCAAAGCAAAGAACAGCCTTGGAGAGATTATCATCGTAGAGATACAATTGACAAGGGAGAGATTCTACCTTGAGCGCATTCTATATGGTGTCTCGAAGGCCATTACTGAACACATATCGCTCGGCGACAAATACGACAAGGTAAAGAAGGTGTACTCCATAAGCATCCTTTATTTTGACTTGGGTATTGGCGCAGATTATCTGTATCACGGCAAGACAGTGTTTGTAGGTGTTCATACTGGTGACACTCTGAAGATTAGCGACAAGGAGGAGAATGTACTGAAGATGAAAACTCCAGACAAGTTATTCCCCGAATATTTCATTATCAGAGTCAACGAGTTCAACCAAGTGGCAAAGACTCCATTAGAGGAATGGATTGAATATCTGAAAAGTGGAAAGATTTCAGATTCCACCGATGCGCCTGGCCTGAAAGAGGCCAAACAGAAATTGCAGTATCTGAAAATGACCAAGGAGGAACGCACTGCATACGATAAACACATCGATGACATAATGATTCAAAATGACGTGCTGGATACTGCGAAAATTGAGGGGCTTGCGGAAGGAAGAGCTATAGGATTAGCCGAAGGAAGAGCTGAAGGAAGAGCTATAGGATTACAAGAAGGAAGAGCAGAAGGATTAGCCGAAGGAAGAGCCGAAGGAAGAGCCGAAGGAAGAGCCGAAGGAAATAATGAGGGTAAGACGGAAGTTGCCATAAATCTCAAGAGGATGGGAATGACGGATGATGACATATCAAAAGTTACGGGACTGCCGGTGGAACTGATAGCTACTCTTGTGTAATGGGCTGCCGGATAAGCAGCGAAACCTAAATTAACTCAACTTTCGGAAATCAGGGAGATTGTTGGTAGTTCAGAAACTTAAATAAATTAATCATTTTTTTGTGGGAGGATTGTCCCCCAGGCCCCACTGACCAAAGGGAAGTAATCAACAGAACCCGCCTAAAGTATATTTCTATGAAAAGAAGTGAGAAAAGAATTTTGCTATGCCTTGCCCACATGTCGGGCAATGAGATGAAATACATACAGGAGGCTTTCGCCACCAACTGGGTGGTGCCTTTGGGTCCAAACGTAAATGGCTTTGAGGAAGACTTGGCACAGTTCTGCTCTAATGGGGAGAAAAGAGTTGTGGCATTGAGTGCAGGCACTGCAGCCGTGCATCTTGCCCTGCTTGCCTGCGGTGTCAAAGCTGGCGACGAGGTCTTGGTTCAGTCGTTCACGTTCTGCGCATCTGCCAATCCTGTGACATACATTGGGGCAAAGCCCGTGTTTGTAGACTCAGAGAAAGATACTTGGAACATGGATCCTGAGCTGCTGGAGGCTGCCATCATTGACCGGACGGAGAAGACTGGGCAGAAGCCCAAGGCTATTGTGCTTGTATATCTTTATGGCATGCCTGCAAAGATAAACGAGATTGTATCCGTGGCAAAGAAATACGACATACCGCTGATTGAAGATGCGGCCGAGGGACTTGGCTCGGAATACGATGGCCGTGTTGTAGGCACATTTGGACAATATGGCGTTCTGAGCTTCAACGGCAACAAGATGATAACGACAAGCGGAGGTGGTGCCCTGATTTGTCCTGACGACGACGCCAAGGGCCACATAATGTACCTTGCTACGCAGGCAAGAGAGTCGTACCCCTATTATCAGCACACGGAGATAGGCTTCAACTACAGGATGAGCAATATCTGTGCAGGAATAGGCCGCGGACAGATGACAGTGCTGAAAGAACATATTGAACATCACAGACATATAGCTGATATATACCGAGAGGGATTTAAGGATATTGACGGTATAACATTCCACGACGAGACAGATGACTGCATGAGGAGCAACTTCTGGCTTAACACCATCACTCTTGACGAGCATCTTGCCGTAGTAGGACAAGAAGATGTGTATCAGGAAATGGTAAAGGGAGCCGTTGGTGGTGCAGCCGGTTTCGTACATGAGTCGGATAATGTCCATACGGACTGCGAGCCCAATGCGAACGTAGAGGCCATGAGGATATTTCTGGACAAGGCCAACATTGAGAGCCGTCCACTATGGAAGCCCATGCACAAGCAGCCGGTTTACATGTCCTCCCCAGCTTATACCAACGGGGTTAGCGAGGAACTGTTCCGGTGCGGCCTATGCCTTCCAAGCGGTCCCTGCGTTACAGAAGAAGAAGCACGATTTATAATAGCGATGGTGAAGGAAGCCATCAGATAGATACTCAATTTTCAACTCAACTTTACCTTACCCCTCGGACGATGGCCGTTGGTTCGCAAATAGTAAATAGGAGATAAAAGGAGATAAAAGGAGATAAAAGGAGATAAAAGGAGATAAGAGGAGATAAAGGAAGATAAGAGGAGATAAAAGGAGATAAGAGGGATTAACTGACAAATAAAACTAAAATTTCTTTTCCAACCAAATAACACATGAACATTATTGACAAACTTCTAAACTGGTACTTTACCAAGAATGCGCTGCCCTACTGGGTGGTGTTCATACTTGACTGCCTGATATGCTATCTCGCAGGTATCTTTGTGTTCTGGCTTTATTATCACGGAGCCGTCACGCTGGGAAATATCGTACTGTTGAGCAAGACGATATTCATGTACATGATTTTCAATATCATTGGTTTCAGGATTTTCAAAACATATACTGGCATCATCCGCTATTCGTCTTTTGTTGACCTACAGCGCATTGGTGCCTCCATGGGACTATCGTGGGTGATAGCCGAGATAATGCACTACCTGATATACTGGTGGGACATGGAGTTCATCAGACTGCAGGGCCGCCAGATTGCCGCCATGTACCTTATGGCCACCGCAGGCATTGTCTCCGTTCGTGTAATTATCAAGACCATCTACGACGTGATGTTCAGTTCCAAGAAGGGCGTGCGCACCCTCATCTACGGAGTAAAGGACGGAGGCATAAGCCTTGCCAAGAGCATCAGGAACGAGAAACCCGAACGGTTCCATCTGAGAGGTTTCATCGCCCATGAGAGCCATTACGGTGGCCGTGTGCTGATGGGCGTAAAGGTATATAACGCAGACGACAGCCTCGCAGAGACTATCAAGGAAATGAACATCGGGGCTGTTCTTGTAAGTCCTCTGCAGAACTCGAGGTTCCGTGAAAACGAGAAATTGCAGGAAATACTCATCAATGCAGGCATACACATATACATGATGTCAGTGACGGAAGAACAAGGGGGGATCGAGAAATTCGAGGCTGAAAGCCTGCGCGAGATTTCTGTTGAGGACTTGCTGCCCCGCAACGAGATACATGTTGACATGGATGCTGTAGGAGCCATGCTTACAGGCAAGAAGATTATGATTACAGGCTCGGCAGGTTCGATAGGTAGCGAGATGGTTAGGCAGATTGCTGTGTACAAGCCTGCTGAGATGATACTGGTGGACCAAGCCGAGACACCGCAGCACAGCATACGTCTGATGATGCTACACAGCTTCCCGTCGGTGAAGGCTCATACCATCGTTACGAGCATCACGCATACAAAGCACATGGAGAAGATATTCAACAAGTACAGACCCGACTATGTGTTCCATGCAGCAGCCTACAAGCATGTCCCGATGATGGAGGACAATCCAGGAGAGAGCATCATCAACAACGTATACGGAACAAAAATCATAGCAGACCTGTCCGAGAAATACGGCGTCAGGAAGTTTGTAATGATTTCCACGGACAAGGCTGTTAACCCGACAAACGTCATGGGATGCTCCAAGCGTATCTGCGAGATATACGTTCAGTCGCTCAACGCTAAGCTAAGGGAGCAGAGTAATGGCACGGTGGAACAGCATTGTCAGTATGTGACAACGAGATTTGGTAATGTCCTTGGTTCCAACGGCTCCGTAATACCATTATTCGAGAAGCAGATAAAGGAGGGAGGTCCCGTGACGGTTACCGATCCAAACATCATCAGGTATTTCATGCTCATCCCCGAGGCCTGCAAGCTGGTGCTCGAAGCCGGTACGCACGGAAAGGGAGGCGAGATATTCGTCTTCGATATGGGCAAGCCAGTAAAGATTGCCGACCTGGCCAAGAAGATGATAAAGCTGTCGGGAGCCAAGAACGTGAAGATAGAGTATACGGGACTCAGGGCTGGCGAGAAACTCTACGAGGAAGTGCTGTCAAACCATGAGGATACCCTGCCGTCGTTCCACGATAAGATTAGGATTGCCAAGGTTAGGGAATACGACTTTACAACTGTCAACAACAGCATAGAAGAGCTTATCCAACTGTCTACGGGATATGACGACATGCAGATTGTCGCCAAGATGAAGGAAATTGTACCCGAATACAAGTCCAACAACTCCATCTATACGGTGCTGGATGACAAGCAGGAGGCTCACACGGAAGCTTAGTATTACAGATGACCATCAACGACTTTCTATTTATCGTTCTACGGTCTGCGCTGTGGGGCCATAAGACCGATGGTTTCGAGTTGCCATCGAAACCCTACAAGCAGCTCTACCGTCTGTCTCAGCGGCAGACAGTATCGGGATTGCTATGTTCAGCCCTGATGGAGAACCAAGACGTGAGGCTCAACCGCTACGATGCTGCAAATACGTACACCTCTCTGAACGATACCATTCAGACAAACGGACACATGAACAGCATGGTGTGCGAGCTGTCCGAGCTGCTATCGTCAGCGGGCATCAGACACCTCATCGTCAAAGGCCAGATAACGGCATCCATGTACAGACAGCCAGAGGTACGCGAGAGCGGTGACATAGACTTCTATTGCCCTACGTCATGCTTCTCACAGGCACGGGAGCTCATTGCCCAGAGGTGGAATGTGACATTCGAGGAAGAGAGCGAGAGCGAGCAGCATCTTGCATTCACGTACAAGGATGTGCTGTTCGAGATGCATTTCAACCTATTCAAATTCTACAACAAGGCCAATCAGCGCTATTGGGACTCGCTGATGGACGAGGAGGTGAAGACCGACCATACTGTTACGGTTGGGAACCACCAGATACCTACCCTGTCGCCCGAGATCAACATTCTGTACACGTTCCTGCACTTGTTCCATCATCTCGTCGAGCTTGGCGTTGGGCTCCGCCAGTTCTGTGACCTTGCTATGATGCTCCACCATTATCACGGCACATATTCCGCTGCGAGGCTAAAGGAGCATTTACGCCGTTTGGGCTTCGAGGCTGGCTTTAAGGCTGTGGGAGCAATCCTCACCGACCGCCTTGGCCTGCCTGCATCCGAGTTTCCCTATGTGCTCACGGAAAAGGACCGTGCAGCCGATCAGCTGATGCTTGATATTATATTCACGGGCGGCGACTTTGGCAAGTATGGCCGCAAGACCGCAGTGCGCTCGGGCTGGAAGTATTACTTTGAGGCACTAACACACAAGATTGGCAACTACCAGAAATTTTACAGGCTGGCACCGAAAGAAATCCGAGCCAGCCTTATAAATCAAATACCAAGAAAAATCCTTTTGGCCTTTCAGCCATAATATCTGTTAGCCATGTTACGTATGGCCAACGAGTTTGGCTTCAGGTTACCGTTCATATCCTTCGTTACCAGCATCTTCAGGTCGTAGAAGTCGCAATGCTTGCACTGGTCGGGACTGTCGATGACTGTCTCCATCAGTTCTGGTTGCACGGCCAACAAAGCATTCGAGGGATAGGAATCGCGGTTAAGGATAAAGTTCCAAATCAGTTCTGTGACGTTCTTGATGTACGTCGCTATGTCATTTATAATTCTCATATTGTTATCTCCATTTGTTATTAGTTATTGCAAATATAGTGAATTATAACGACATTCTGTCATTTCCCACTACTATTTAATGATGTTTTGTATTCATTAAGGAATAGGGGCATAAAGAATATTAAAACAGTTAACAAAATAAGAAAAATATCGGGCAGAAAACGATAACGATTACGAAGATAAAGGGAGATAAATGACGACAGCAAGGCTCCGCCTCCATTCTCTTCAATGGGACATGGTTTTTGTCTTCGTTTTGGTTTTCGTTTTCGTTTTGGTTTTCGTTTCAAGGATTTATCAACAGAAGTGAGGGTGTGTCAGCTACTTGACACACCCTCACTTCTGTTTTCAGCCTATGGTGCCTTCCAGTATGTTCCTTGCCCTGGCTACGCTCTCGGGTGTTGGCGTTGGAGTATCCCGAAGCGGATAGGCAATGCCAAGCTTCTCATACTTGAATGTTCCGAGGGTATGGTATGGCAACACGTCTATACGCTCAATATTGCTGAGTGAGCTGAGGAAATCATGCAAGCGCACGAGGCTCGCCTCGTCGTCCGTAATACCCGGCACAAGAACATGGCGAATCCATACAGGCTTGCCAATATCGGAAAGATAGCGTGCGCAGTCAAGGATATTTGCATTTCCGAAGCGGGTAAGGCGGCGGTGAGCCTCATCGTCGATATGCTTGATGTCGAGAAGCACGGTATCAGTAACGGCCATCAGCTTGGCGAAATCACCGAACCATGGCTCCTCACGGGTGAAGGGCTGTGCAGAGGTGTCGAGACAAGTGGTCACTCCCATGGCGTGAGCCTTCTCAAACAGCTCTGTCACAAACTCCATCTGCATCAGCGCCTCGCCTCCACTGACCGTTATGCCGCCCTTGTCGCCCCAGTAGGTACGATAGCGCAGGGCCTTGTCAAGAAGCTCGTCGGCAGTCAGCTCCTCGCCGGTGCGCATTTTCCACGAGTCAGGATTGTGGCAGTACTGGCAACGCATGGGACATCCCTGCATGAAAACAATGAACCTCACACCCGGTCCGTCTACCGACCCGAAAGTCTCTATACTATGAATGTATCCTTTTGTCATACAAATCGCAAATTCTTTTCCGTTAACATTGAATAAACGCTCGTATAATATATAAAATTGTGTGTCAAAGCCTGTTTTTCGGCCTTGCTGCTTCCAATTTCCCTCAATCAGGCATGTGGAATTGGTTTTTTATGTGTAATTTTGCAGTCCATACGGCGCACAACCGCCAGTATGCGACGAATATAAAAACAAGACAGACAACAGATGACATACCCACAGAACTTCGAGACCAAGATTGGATTCGACAATATAAGGAAACTGCTGAAGGAGAAATGCCTCTCCACACTGGGCAAGAGCATGGTTGACGGCATGACCGTCAGCAGCAAGCATGCCACCATAGGCGAGTGGCTGGAGCAGACGCACGAGTTCAGGCGCATTCAGGAGGAGAGCGACGACTTCCCGCTTCAGTACTTCTTCGACGTAAGAGACGCCATCAGGCGCATAAGACTTGAGAACACCCATCTCGAGGAAGACGAGATATTCGACCTCAGACGCTCGTTGCAGACCATAAACGACATCGTGAGGTATCTGCGACGTGGCATCGATACCGACGATAGCGAGTCGACGCCCACCCCACTCTACCCCGCTCTCTACAGACTTACGGACAACGTGGCTACCTATCCGCAGCTGGTACAGGCCATAGACCAGATACTCGACAAGTTCGGACACATCAAGGACAACGCCTCTGCCGAGCTGCTGGCCATTAGGAAGGAACTGGCACGGGCGGAGAACAGCGTATCGAAGACCCTGTATGGCATACTGCGTGCCGCACAGAGCGAGGGCCTCGTCGACAAGGACGTGACACCCACACTGCGCGACGGGCGCCTTGTTATCCCCGTAGCACCTGGACTAAAGAGAAGAATTGGCGGCATCGTCCACGACGAGAGCGCAACGGGCAAGACGGTATTCATAGAGCCTGCTGAGGTGGTGGAGGCAAACAACAGAATCAGGGAGCTGGAAAGCCAGGAACGGCAGGAGATAATACGCATCCTGACAGCCTTCACCAACAAGGTGAGACCTCACTCGGCAGACATACTCAACTCCTACACCTTCCTGGCAACAATAGACTTCATCAGGGCCAAGGCCGAGCTGGCAAAGATGACCAAGGCCATTGAGCCACAATTATCGGAGCATCCGCACATAGACTGGATTCAGGCACGCCATCCTCTGCTGGAGCTGTCGCTGGCCAAGCAGGAGAAGAAGATCGTGCCGCTCGACATCATACTAAACAGCGAGAAGCACATCCTGATAATCTCCGGTCCGAACGCCGGCGGAAAGTCTGTGTGCCTGAAGACTGTAGGGCTGCTGCAATACATGCTGCAGTGTGGACTCAGCATACCTGTTGGCGACCGCTCTACAGCCGGTATCTTCGACAATATAATGATAGACATCGGCGACGAGCAAAGCCTTGAGAATGACCTGTCGACATACTCCAGCCATCTGCTCAACATGAAGAACATGATGAGACAGGCCGACGGACGGACACTCATCCTCATAGATGAGTTCGGAACAGGTACCGAGCCGCAGATAGGTGGCGCCATTGCCGAGGCTGTGCTCGAACAGCTGCAGAAGAAAGGCGCATGGGGAGTGATTACTACACACTATCAGAACCTGAAACACTTTGCTGACTCTCACGAGGGAGTGGCCAACGGTGCCATGCTATACGACCGCCACGAGATGAAAGCCCTGTTCCAGCTGGCCATAGGTCGCCCGGGCAGCTCGTTTGCCATAGAGATAGCACGGAAGACCGGACTGCCAGAGGAGGTCATAAGACAGGCTTCCGACATCGTTGGCAGCGACTATATACAAAGTGACAAATACCTGCAGGACATAGTGCGGGACAAACGCTACTGGGAAGCCAAGAGGCAGACCGTACACCAGAGGGAGAAGGAACTGGAGAGGCAGATAGAGAAATATGAGAGCGACATAGCCGAACTGGACAAGAAACGCAAGGAAATTCTAGCCAAGGCAAAGGCGCAGGCCGAGGAGTTGCTCAAGGAAAGCAACAGGAGAATAGAAAACGCCATCAGGGAAATACGCGAGCAGCAGGCCGAGAAGGAAGAGACGCGGAAGATACGCGAGGACCTCAACGAGTTCAAGGCGCAGGTTGCCGACATGGACACTAAGGACATGGACGAGAAGATTGCCCGGAAGATGGAGCAGATAAAGCAGCGCAAGGAACGCCACCAAAAATACAAAGACCAGAAGGAAGAGAAAGCACGCAAAGCTGCCGAGAGCCTGAAGCAGGCCGCACTAAGGGAAGACAAGAAGAGCGGCAAGGCACAGCTGGAGGTTGGAGACACCGTCCGCATAAAAGGACTGAAGACCACGGGAAAGATAGAGTCCGTGGACACAAAGATGGCCACCGTCATCTTCGGCGACATGCGCACCAAGATGCGTACCGACCGGTTGGAGTACGTGGAGCAGCAGGAGAAGCCTGCCGATCTGGCCACATCACTCAAGGCCTATTCCGTGAGCAAGGCTACAAGGGAGACCATAGACAGCCACAAGTCGAACTTCAAGCAGGACTTGGACGTTCGCGGCATGCGAGGCGACGAGGCCCTGACGGCAGTACAGTATTTCGTCGACGATGCCATACTGGTAGGCATGGCACGTGTCCGCATCCTCCATGGCAAGGGCAACGGCATCCTCCGGCAGCTCATCCGTCAGTATCTGTCCACTGTACCGAACGTCACCCACTATGCCGACGAGCACGTGCAGTTTGGTGGTGCAGGCATCACGGTTGTCGACTTCTGACGGCTCAGTGCAAATAACATGTGGAAGGGTTATGAGCATTTTTCAAGCCAAAGATATAGAAAAAGAGTTCCACAAAAATGTGAAACTCTCTTTCTTGAGCCTCTTGTCGGATTCGAACCAACGACCCCGAGATTACAAATCACGTGCTCTGGCCAACTGAGCTAAAGAGGCGGGTGGGCAAGCTGTTCATATCGCGCCGCTACAACCTAATACCCTTGCTATGTTCCCATCCTGGGGGATTCTCAGGGAGCTGGCCGTATGAGACTTGCCCATATTCTTAAGCGGGTGCAAAGGTAATGTATTTAATCGGAAAGAGGAAGCGCAAGATGGAAAAAGTTTTTGCGGTTAACATCTTTTGACAAATTGAAATATCAAAAAAATCAAATTTTTCAATACATATACCTTATATTAAAGATAAATTGAGTAATTTTGCAACCATATATGATAGACGCAACAGCATTGGTACAATTAAAGGCATTTGCACGTCAGGATGGTGCCATCCTGGCTTTGGCGTGGACCGCCAGCTTTGCCCTTATCGTCTACAGCCCTCAATACTCTCTTGGCAATCTTCTCGCATTGGCAACACCGTTTATTGTAGGCTGGCGACTCTCTCGTTTCCGCGATTACGCTCTTGGCGGGCTTATTTCCTTCCGTCGCGGGTTTGCCTTTTCGTGCTACACTTTCTTCTATGCCTCCCTTGCATTTGCCCTGGTCCAGTATCTGTACTTTACGTTTCTTGACAACGGACGGATGGAAGACATGCTTGACAACACGATAAGGGTCATGACCCCAGTCTACAAGGAACAGGGCATCTCTCCGAAGGAGCTCAATGCCGCCGCAGAGGTGCTCACCAGCCTAAGCCCCATTTATATCGCCATAACATTCATGATGCAGAACCTCTTCATCGGCCTGTTGCTGAGCCTGCCCGTTGCCTTGTTAGGAAGAAGAAGCAAGCCAAGACTTTAGGCACATCGGACAGACAGTACATGGACTCTACGCCATAAGGAAGGCTGAGACAGATAAAAGAATTATAAAAAAACAAATACAGATATGGATATTTCGGTTATAGTGCCTCTTTTCAACGAAGAGGAGTCGATACCAGAACTCTACGCATGGATAGAGCGTGTAATGAACTCCCATAACTATGAGTTTGAAGTGATATTCGTCAACGATGGCTCTACAGACTCGTCATGGGACATCATCGAAGGACTGGCAAAGAAATCAGAACACGTCAAGGGTATAAAGTTCCGCCGCAACTACGGCAAGAGCCCTGCCCTGTACTGCGGCTTCAAGGAGGCGCAGGGTGACGTGGTCATAACCATGGATGCTGACCTGCAGGACTCGCCCGACGAGATACCAGAGCTTTACCGCATGATCACCGAGGAGAAATACGACCTCGTGTCGGGATATAAGCAGAAACGCTACGACCCGATATCAAAAACCATTCCCACTAAGCTCTTCAACGCCACGGCAAGAAAGATTAGCGGCATCAAGAACCTGCATGACTTCAACTGTGGTCTGAAGGCTTACCGCCGAGACGTCATAAAGAACATCGAGGTGTACGGGGAGATGCACCGCTACATACCCTACCTGGCCAAGAATGCGGGCTTCGACAAGATTGGCGAGAAGGTAGTGCAGCATCAGGCACGTAAGTACGGAAAGTCTAAGTTCATGGGACTGAACAGGTTTGTCAACGGCTATCTGGACCTGCTCACGCTTTGGTTCCTGAGCACATTCGGCAAGAAGCCCATGCACGTATTCGGCTTCCTCGGCTCGATAATGTTTTTCATAGGCTTCATCTCGGTAGTCTTCATCGGTGCAGACAAGATGTACGCCCTGTTCAACGGCATTCCCCAAAGGCTTATCACCGACACGCCATGGTTCTACATAGCCCTGACAACCATGCTCATCGGTACGCAGCTGTTCCTGGCGGGCTTCCTCGGTGACCTTATCAGCCGCTCGTCACAAAACCGCAACGACTACCAGATAGAGAAAATAATTAAATAACCGGAACGTAAAGGGTGAGACATATTATATATATAATAGGTGTAGTACTGGCCCTGACGGCTTGCTCATCGGTAGACTGCCCGCTCAACAACGTTGTCTACGCCAAGTACAAGCTCATGGGCGATGTCACGAAACTGAGCGATGTGCTGACCATTACTACGGTAAGGGCAGACGGCACGGACACCATACTGCTAAACCAGCAACAGAACGCCGACAGCTTCGAGCTGCCAATGAGCTTCGGACAGACGGTTGACGAGCTGTGCCTGACCAGAGACCGGCAGGACGGAAGCGAGGTGAGGCGCGACACAATATGGATAGAGAAAACCAATGAGCCGCACTTCGAGTCGGTAGACTGCGGAGTGAACTATTTCCACACCATCACAGGCGTAAGACACACGTCGCACACCATAGACTCGGTGACGATAAACAAAAGAAACGTAAACTATGACGCAAGCGTATCACATCTGTACATATACTTCCGCTCGGAGGCTTATTAGCCTGATCTGTCTGATGGTGCTGACGCTTGCTGCCACTGCACAGAAGCGGACGCTGCCCGAACCTAATGATACGCTGCCGACATTCAGGGGCATACAGGTCATGGGCGACGTCGTGGGACTGATAATGCTGGGTGTAAGCGACTACGGACAATACGAGGGAGGAGTCAGGGTCAACCTGAAAGACAAGTATTTCCCCGTTATCGAACTGGGACTCGGCAAGGCAGACCATCATAATGACATCACGCAAACCGACTATCAGACCTCAGCTCCCTACGGAAAAGTGGGCATCGACTTCAACGTGCTGAAGAACAAGCACGACGACTACAAGGTGTACGTCGGTGTGAGATACGCCTTCACCTCGTTTAAGTTCGACATCGCCCACCCTGATGTCAGCGACCCCGTATGGGGAGGAACCGTCCCTTATGGTGGTCAGGACGTGAAAGGCAAATACCACTGGGCGGAAGCCGTGTTCGGTGTTGACGCAAAGATATTCGGACCGTTGCATCTCGGATGGAGCGTCAGATACAAGAGGCGTCTGTCGTACGACATAGCAGAGATGGGCAACTGCTGGTATGTGCCTGGCTACGGCAAAGCCGGCAGTACACGTCTTGGCGGAACGTTCAACATAATGCTAAATTTCTGATTATATGAACAGGAAGAAACTTTTGTGGCAGTTGCCGTTCCTCATTCTCCTGATTGTAGGAACGGTTCTCGTCATAGGCCAACAGCGCAACACGCCATACCAGCACGACTCAGGAATGGTATTCGGGACCGAATACCATATCACATACCAGCACGGCAGCAACCTGCATAAGAAGATAGAGGCAGAGCTACGCAAGGTGGACATGTCGCTGTCGCCATTCAACAGGCAGTCGACAATATCGAAGGTCAACAACAACGAGCCAGCGGAACTTGGCCATATGTTCACAGACGTGTTCAACATGGCCATGAGAATATCAGAAGATACTGATGGAGCTTTCGACATTACCGTTGCACCGCTCGTCAATGCATGGGGCTTCGGCTTCCGCAAGGGCATATCACCCGACCGCCACACCATAGACAGCCTCAAGGCTATCGTTGGATACCGGAAGGTGAGGCTGAAGGACGGGAAAATCATAAAGCAGGACCGTCGCATGATGCTCGACTGCAGCTCCATAGCAAAGGGGTACGGCAGCGATGTAGTAGCGAGGATGCTTGAGCGCGAGGGTGTAGAGAACTACATGGTTGAGATTGGCGGAGAGATTGTCACCAAGGGCATCAGCGAGAAAAGGCTGCCCTGGCGCATAGGAGTGACAAAGCCCACAGATGACTCGCTCGGTGTGAGCAGGGAATACCAGACCATACTGAACGTCACCAACAAAGCCATGGCAACAAGCGGCAACTACCGTAACTTCTACTATAAAAACGGAAAGAAATACGCTCACACCATAGACCCGAAAACAGGCTACCCCGTACAGCACAACATACTCTCGGCAACCGTACTGGCCGATAATTGCGCAACGGCAGACGCATACGCGACGGCATTCATGGTGCTGGGACTCGACAAGGCGACAGCTGTCCTTGACAAGCACCCGGAGCTGATGGCGTACTTCATATATTCTGACGAGAAAGGCAACAACCAAGTATGGTTCTCTAACAGCCTAAAAGACAAAATTGCCAAATGAAGGAAGCAGACTTACACCTATATGATCAGTTGCTGGAGCTGTCACTGTTCCAGGGCATGAGCAGAAGCGACCTTGCCCAGATAGCAGGACACTCCAAGATAAGGTTCGACAAGCATCTCGATGGCGATACCATCGCCAAGGCTGGCGAACCTTGCCACGACATGGTGTTCCTGACCAACGGCAGGGCACAAGTCGTGACAACAGCCTACGACAATTCATATATGGTGGAGGAATACGTCTCGGCTCCATACATCATCGAGCCAGAACATCTGTTCGGGCTGTCACAAGTATTTGCCAGCACGTACACAGCCATGGAAGCCTGCAATATCATGGCACTCAGCAAAGAGGAAATCCTGAAACTCGCCGATACGCACCTCATATTCCGTCTGAACCTGCTCAACAACTACACAACCATCATACACAAAAAAGAAAACGCCACATGGCGCACGGCACCGGAAAGCATGGAGCAGCGCATAGGACAATGGATATTGGCACACTGCAAGAGACCGGCAGGCGAGAAACACATCAAGATAAAGATGGAGACCCTGGCCAAGGAGCTCAACGACAGCCGCCTCGACGTGTCGAAAGCACTCAACAACATGAAGGCCGAAGGCAAGATAATGCTCACCAGAGGCATGATACATGTGCCTCACGCAGAGAGGATTTAGGCTTCAGGAAGCCGGCATTATGTTAAATTTGCTTATCCAATACGTGAGTCCAATCTTTTTTTGTACTTTTGCATGAAATTATAATGAGATATGAACGATACTGCAAGAGAGAAAGCAAATCCATTCTTCGCTCCCTATGACACCCTACACGATACCGTCCCCTTCGACAGGATAACGATTTCTGACTACGAGGAGGCTTTTATGGAAGGTATCAGGCGTGACGACGAGGAAATAGACAAGATAATAAACGACCCAGAAGAACCCACTTTCGAAAATACCATCGCACGTGTAGATGTCTCCAAGGGAGTAGGCTACTACTCGCTGCTCGACAGAGTATCTACCGTGTTCTACTGTATGCTTAGCGCAGAGAGCAACGACGAGATGGATGCCCTGGCACAGAAGATGAGCCCCATACTGACCAAGCACAGCAACGATGTCACTCTCAACAAAAAGCTGTTCGAGAGAATAAAATACGTTTACGAGCACCACAGGGAGCTGAACCCAGAGGAGCAGATGTTGCTTGAGAACAGCTACGACGGCTTCGTCAGAAGCGGTGCACTGCTGGACGAGGATGGAAAGGAGCGGCTGCGTGCACTGACAGAAGAGGCAAGCCTGCTCTCGCTGCAGTTCTCGCAAAACCTGCTGAAAGAGACCAAAGCATTTGAGCTGCACATTACTGACGAGAGTCAGCTCGACGGACTGCCCGACACTGCAAGGGATGCCGCCGCACACACGGCTAAGGAGAAAGGCAAGGAGGGATGGGTGTTCACACTCGATTTCCCCAGCTTCGCTCCCTTCATGACATATTCCACGCAGAGGGAGCTGCGGAAGAAGATGTACATGGCAAAAAACACCCTTTGCACGCATGATAACTCAGAGAATAACATAGACATCTGCAAACGCCTCGTAAACCTCAGACGGGAGATGGCGCAGCTGCTCGGCTTCGAGACATTCGCCGACTATGTGCTCAAACGCCGCATGGCAACAAATACGGCAAACGTCTACAAGTTGCTCAACGACCTGATAGAGGCATACAAGCCAAAGGCTATCGAGGAGTTTGCCGAGATAGAGGCCATGGCAAGGAAGATGGAGGGAGACGGCTTCGAGCTTCAGCCATGGGACTTCAGCTTCTACAGCCACAAGCTGCAGATGGAGAGATATAACCTCGACTCAGAGATGCTCCGCCCGTACTTCCGTCTCGACAGAGTTATAGACGGCATCTTCGGACTGGCCAACAGACTCTACGGCATAACATTCAAGGAGAACAAGGACATACAGGTATATGCGCCAGACGTTAAGGCCTACGAGGTATTCGACAAGGACGGAAGCTATCTGGCCGTATTCTATGCCGACTTCTTCCCACGCAAGGGAAAGCAAGGCGGTGCGTGGATGACGGAGTATCAGGGACAATGGATAGACTACAAGGGCCGCAATGTGAGACCGCACGTCAGCGTGGTAATGAACCTCAGCAAGCCTACCGACACAAAGCCGTCGCTGCTCACACTCGGCGAGGTGGAGACATTCCTGCACGAGTTCGGACACTCGCTCCACGGGATGTTCGCCAACACCAAGTACGAGAGCCTCTCTGGAACCAACGTCTGGTGGGACTTTGTAGAGCTGCCGTCGCAGTTCATGGAGAACTACTCCGTGGAAAAGGAGTTCCTACGCACATTCGCCTTCCATTACCAGACCGACGAGCCAATACCCGACGAATACATAGAGCGGATTGTAAAGAGCCGCAACTACAATATAGGCTACTCCTGCCTCAGACAGGTGAGCTTTGGTCTGCTCGATATGGCCTACTACACCAAGAAGGACGAGTTCACCGACGACATAGTGGCTTTCGAGAAGGAGGCATGGAGCAAAGCTATGGTGATGAGGCAGCTGCCGGACACCTGCATGACCACGCAGTTCTCACACATCATGTCGGGCGGCTATGCAGCAGGATATTACAGCTATAAATGGGCTGAGGTGCTCGACGCCGATGCCTTCAGCGTATTCAAGAAAAACGGCATCTTCGACCAGCAGACAGCCCAGCGCTTCAGGGACGAGGTGCTGTCCAAAGGAGGCACCGAGCATCCGATGACTCTATACAAGCGGTTCCGCGGACAAGAGCCAACCATAGACGCCCTGCTGGAAAGAAACGGAATAAAGGCAGACACTGACAACTCCCAACAATAATCAAAAACAGCCGGAACTAAAGACTGGCAAACAAGATACCCCAGGCATATGACAACGACAGAACCATCAACAGAAAAACAGAGCCTGCTTGACGCACGCTATCTGCGCATGGCCCGCATATGGGCTGAGAACAGCTATTGTGAGCGACGCAAGGTTGGAGCACTGGTAGTCAAGGACAAGACGATTATCAGCGACGGCTACAACGGTACGCCAAGCGGATTCGAGAACAGGTGCGAGGACGGCAACAACGTCACCCACCCTTACGTGCTGCATGCCGAGGCCAACGCCATAACGAAGCTGGCACGAAGCTCCAACAACAGCGACGGTTCTACACTCTACGTCACGGCATCGCCATGCATAGAGTGTGCAAAGCTCATTATCCAGGCAGGCATCAAGAAGGTTGTATACGCAGAGAAATACAGACTCACCGACGGCATTGACTTGCTCAGGCAGGCTGGAGTCGAGGTGATATACTTAAACCCAGACAACAACGATGAAGCAGAATAAATCCTACCGCTACATGCCGCTCATCATGGCCACTTGCGTGGTCGTGGGAATTGTCATAGGCAGCTTCTTTGCCAACAGGTTTTCAGGCAACAGACTCAATGTCATCAACAGCGGAAGCAACAGGCTTACCAACCTGCTGCGTATTGTCGATGACTTGTATGTAGACAAGGTGGATATCGACTCGCTGGTCGAGAAGGCCATTCCACAGATACTTAGCGAACTCGACCCACACTCGGCATATATCAGCGCAAAGGACGTAGAGTTGACAACAGACGACCTGAAAGGTTCATTTTCTGGAGTGGGCATTGAGTTCACCATCAGACAGGATACCATCCACGTGCAGAACGTCATCAAGAACGGACCGGCCGAGAGGGCGGGCGTGCTTGCAGGCGACAAGATTGTGAGCATCGACGACAAGCCATTTGTAGGCAAGGAAGTGACCAACGAGGAGGCCATGCACAGGCTTAAGGGGCCCAAGGACACGAAGGTGAAGATAGGCGTGGTAAGGTATGGTCACAAGAAACCTGTATTCATGACCGTCACACGCGGCGAGATACCGACAAAGAGCGTCACATCAGTATACATGCTTGATGATGATACGGGATATATAAGGATAAAGAACTTCGGCGAGAAGACATACACCGAGCTGCTCATCGCCCTGGCCCAGTTGTCGCAGGAGAATTTCAGCAATCTTGTCATCGACCTGCGCGACAACGTCGGCGGCTACCTGCAAAGTGCCGTGCAGATGGCCAACGAGTTCCTGCCAAAAGGAAAAATTATTGTCTACACAGAGGGACGCAAGTCGCCAAGGCAGGACTACATATCCAACGGACATGGCAGCTATCAGGACATTCCTCTGATTGTTCTGATAAACGAAGGCTCAGCATCGGCATCAGAAATCTTCGCCGGAGCCATCCAGGACAACGACCGTGGCACTATCATTGGCCGCCGATCGTTCGGAAAAGGACTCGTCCAACAACAGATAGGCTTCACCGATGGAAGCATGATCAGGCTTACCATTGCCAGATATTACACTCCATCGGGCAGATGCATACAGAAACCATATACCATGGGTGGCGACAGGGAATACGAACAGGATCTGATAACACGCTACCAGCATGGAGAATTCTTCAACCAGGACAGTATCAAGCATACCGGCCCAGCCTATCACACGGCACTCGGACGCACCGTATATGGCGGTGGAGGCATTACTCCCGACATCTTTATACCTGAAGATACACTCGGAATAACCTCATACTATAAAGAGGCTGCCATGAGCGGACTAATCCTGCAGTTTGCCTATACCTACACTGATGACAACAGGCAGAAGATGCAGAAGTTCGAGGAGATGCTTGAGCTTGTCAAATACCTGAAGAAGCAGAATACCGTTGACCAATTTGCCAACTATGCCAACAGCCACGGACTGCAGCGCCGCAACCTGATGATACAGAAGTCGCACAGCCTGCTGGAGAGATACATCAACAGCCGAATCATCTACAACATGCTCGACGAGCAGGCATGGACCGAATACGTCAATCAGGACGACCGCGTGATAAAGGCTGCCATGGAGGTATTCCGCAAAGGAGAGGCATTCCCAAAAGCACCGGAGAAGGCCAAAAGCAAAAAGGAGAAATGAACAAGAAAGAACTAAGGGATATTATAAGACAGCGTAAGCGGCAATTCTCGGGCGACGAGCTTCGGGAATTGTCGCTTGCCGTATGCCAGCGGCTGCTCGCCCATCCGCGGGTAACCGCAGCAAAGACCATATTGCTCTACTACTCCTTGCCTGACGAGGTATTCACCCATAGCCTTGTGGACAAACTGGTTGGCATGGGCAAGAGAGTGCTGTTGCCTGCCGTGGTAAGCGACATTGACATGGAGGCAAGGATTTACAGAAATTCTGACGACTTGAAGATGGGTGCTTTCGGCATCGCAGAGCCTGTTGGCGAGAGATATACAGACCTTAGGAAAATAGACCTGGCAATAATACCGGGAATGTCTTTCGACAATGACGGCAACCGTCTGGGCAGGGGAAAAGGATATTACGACCGTTTTCTGTCCGCCATACCATATATATATAAGATAGGTGTATGCTTTGACTTCCAGAAGGTAGACCATGTTCCACACTCAACACACGACGTGCGCATGGACGAGGTGCTGTGACAATCGGTATTGGCTGGTCAGAATATTTTTATATCGCTAATGACAAACGAGCCAACCTGCTCGTTAAGTCTTTTTACTAATTGTGTGCGCATCATGCTAAGGTCCTGTCTGAGCGCAGGATTGGTAATCTTGACAAAAAGTGTCTGGTTGCGGATGTATTTCTCAGCAGTATATCTGGACACCACATTACCCGTAACGACTTCCCACGCATCGACAAGACGCTTCTGCAGGAGCGGCATCTCAAGTCCCTCTTCACGAAGCAACTTCTTGAGAACCTCATCTAAAGGAAGGACATCACGCTTGAACATCTTCCACCTCCTTCTTTTCCGTTACCTCACCATTGCTAACATAAAATAGCTTGTAGTCAGATACTGAATGTTGAAGTATCTTGTCAAGATGGTCACGGTTGGTGTCCGTGATGAATATCTGGCCATAGCTGTCACCCGACACCAGCTTTACGATCTGCTCCACCCTACCCGAGTCGAGTTTGTCGAAAATATCGTCAAGCAGTAGCAAGGGCGTCGTGCGCGATACCGTGCGCTTGAGGAAGTTGAACTGTGCAAGTTTCAGGGCAATGACAAAGGTTTTGTTCTGTCCCTGCGAGCCTTCACGTTTCATCATATAGTCGCCAAGCATCATCTCCAAATCGTCACGATGCACTCCATGAAGGCTGTAGCCTACAGCACGGTCCTTGTGACGGTCACGCCTGATGACGTCGAGCAACGGCCCACGCTGGCAATGAGACACATAACGGAGGCTTACAGTTTCCTTGTGTTCGGCTATATGATTGTAGACATCCTGAAAGACAGGTATCAGTTCCTCAACAAATTTCATTCTCTTACCGTATACTATCTCACCTTGACACGACATCTCCTCCTCCAGCACCTCCATAAGAGTCATGTCTGGCTCATCGTCTTGTTTCAGCATGGCGTTGCGCTGCTGCAAAGCCCTGTTATATCTTGTCAGAGCCTCTATATAAGAATAGTCATACTGGGATATGACAATATCCATCAGCCTGCGGCGTTCCTCGCTGCCTCCCTCAATAAGCAGTGTATCAGACGGGGAAACAAAAACCAGCGGAACAAGTCCTATATGCTGAGAAAACCTTTTATATTCCTTCTTGTTTCTCTTGATATGTTTCTTTGTTCCGCGTTTCATTCCTGCATATACCACGTTCGACTCGCCATTCTCGTCAACATACAATCCTTCGATAGCAAAGAAGTCTGTGTCATGACAGATAACTTGCGAGTCCATAGAGCTGAAAGCACTCTTGCAGAATGACAGATAATATATGGCATCGAGCAGATTGGTCTTTCCCTCACCATTATGCCCGACAAAACAATTAATATTGGCAGAGAACTCCAGCTCTGCCTCCCTGATATTCTTGTAATTGAGTATAGAAATCTTTTGAAGTACCATATTTATCATGCAAAGTTACACCATTTATCATTGAAAAACGAAAAAAGTATTGGATAAATTTCCATAAGTGAAAGAAATTCAGTAATTTTGCCACGCTTAAACACGCATAAAATAAAAAACATCAACAATAATGGCAAAAATGAATGAGCAGACAGCCCCAGAGGCAGTCACAAAGACAGAGGTTTTCTTTGAGAAGAACAAGAAGACCATCGCTATTGCCGTAGTGGCAATTCTCGTAATCATCGCAGGCTTCTTCGGTTACAACGAATTTATCGGAGGTCCGCGTCAGGAAAAGGCAAGCACCGCTATCGCACGTGGTCAGGAATACTTCGGAATGGAGCAGTATGACAAGGCTCTTAATGGCGATGGCGCTGGCTACGTTGGCTTCGTAAAGATAGCAAGCGACTATAGCAGCACTGATGCCGGTAACCTTGCCAAGCTGTATGCCGGTCTGAGCTATGCCTTCCTCGGCAAGAACGACGAGGCTCTGAAATATCTCAACGACTACTCTCCTGCAAGCGACGCAATGGTTAGCCCTGCTGCCATCGCCGCACGCGGCAACGTATATGCAAAGCTCGGCAAGCTCGACGAGGCTGTTAAGGATCTGCAGAAAGCTGCGGACATGGCTGACTCAAAGGCCAAGAACGGACGCAACTACAGCCTTGCACCAACATTCCTGCTCCAGGCTGGACAGATTCTTGAGTCACAGGGCAAGAAGGAAGAGGCTGCGAAGATATACAAGGACATCAAGGCTAACTATGTCAACGCAATGGTTGTTCAGAGCCAGGAAATTGACAAGTATATCGAAAGGGCTACACTCAAATAATGGCAACCGCACTCCACAATCTGTCGGACTACGACTTGTCTAAAGTTCCCGACGCAAGCAACATGTGTTTCGGCATTGTTGTCGCAGAATGGAACCCGGAAATAACCGGGGCTCTGCTCAATGGTGCGGTAAGCACACTCGAGAAGCATGGCGCATTGCCAGAGAACATCCACGTAAAGACAGTACCAGGCAGCTTCGAGCTTATCTATGGTGCACGCCAGATGGTTCTCAATGGCGGTTACGATGCCGTAATAATCCTTGGCAGCGTTATCCGTGGAGAGACACCGCACTTCGACTACATCTGCCAGGGTGTAACCTTTGGTATCTCACGCCTCAACGCCACACAAGGCACGCCCGTAATATATGGCTTGCTCACAACAGACACTCTCGAGCAGGCTCAGGAGCGTAGCGGAGGCAAGCTTGGCAACAAGGGCGACGAATGTGCCATTGACGCCATAAAAATGGCAAAATTCTAAGGCACGAAATTAGTGTCAGAAAGCTGACAAGACAAAATACAAGAATAAAAAAAACATCCGCAACACCTTACAACAGGTATTGCGGATGTTTTTTCTTTCAATCTCTTACTTATCGAGAACGCCCCTTACACTTCATCTTCCTCCTCACCATCAGCAGTATCGAGCATGGTGTCCATCTCTACAGAGATGTTTCCAAGACGATGCACCTTCAGTACAAGAGGGATATATTCGTCACTCGACTTGTCGGGCGAACCCACACTGGCGGCAAAATACAGATAGTCGCTGTCAGACTTTACGTAGACAATACCAAGCAAGGCACCATTCTTACGGTAGTTGTCAGTCAGGCATTTGTCGAAATCCCTCTTAGTAAACTTGTGCGAATAGAACACCGAGCCATCAGGCCTAACTATCCTGAGCACAATGACATTGTCGAAATACTGGTTTGCTCCGTCATTGATCATAGGCAGTGAGTCACAGGCAGTGAGTTTTGTCTCAACAGTGTAGGAGTTACCCATCCACTCCACCTTTACAGACTGCTCATAGTCACCCATCTTCTGCGGTTTCTTGGGTGTCACCGGCTTAGGTTTCTCTGTTATGATAATGGTGCTCTTCTTTTCCTCCTTGCAACCTGTCGTTATAGCCATCAGCATAGCCAATGACAATATAGGCAATATTTTTCTCATTGTAAAAAATATATTATTGTTTCATAACCGTTCTCATGAAATGTGTTCCTTGCGGTTTCAGCCAACATTTCATCTGCAAAGATACAAATAATAATCGAAACGGCAAAACATAATCGGGCATACAAAAAAAAGAAGCATTCTCTATTCACATAGAAGATACTTTCCCCCAAATACGATACCTATTGAGTTATCACACGATATAATAAACTTGGTTCCTCATAGCAGTGACCCCCTAAACGATGCACCTTCAGAACAAGTGGTATGTAATCGTAGCTCGACTTGTCGGGCGAGCCCACACTGGCAGTAAAATACAGAAATTGGCTGTCGGACTTCACATAGACGATGCCAAGCAAGGCACCATTCTTACGGTATTTGTCGGGCAGGTATATGTCGAAATCCCTCTTCGTAAACTTGTGCGAATAGAACTCTACGCCGTCTTGCCTTACAATCCTTAGCACTATGACATTGTCGAAATACAGGTTTGCGCCATCCTTGACCATAGGGAGCGAGTCACAGGCCGTGAGCTTCGTCTCAACAGTGTACTTGATACCCCTCCACTCCACCTTTACAGACTGCTCATAGTCACCCATCTTCTGCGGTTTCTTTGGAGTCACCGGCTTAGGTTTCTCTGTTATAATAATGTTACTCTTCTTTTCCTCCTTACACCCTGTCGTCATGCCAACGACAAGAGCCAAGGACAGTATAGACAATATTTTTCTCATGGTCAAACGATTTTTATGTTTCCTTAATGTTATTATCATACACTGTCTGTGTGGTTGCAGCCAGATTTTCATATGCAAAGATACAAATAATAATTGAAACTACAAAACACAAAAAAGCATCCCCTATTCACATAGAAGATGCCTCAACCCAAATACGATACCTATTGAGTTATCACACGATATAATAAACTTGCTATCTATTAAAAAACACTATTTAATTAGAACTTATTTGTCTGTTCTGTTGCCACCCTGTCCGCGTGTGCCTCCCTGACGGTTACCACCACGCTGAGCTCTGCTTTTCTGCATTTCGGTGTACTTTGCCATCTGCTCCTCCGTAAGGATGGTTTTCAGTTTGGTGTTATATGCTACCATTGCAGCTTTGCTTTCCTGCATTTTCTTCTGCATCTCCTCGCTCGACGGACGCTCACCGCCTTGTCCACGATTGCCGCGTTGTCCACGATTGCCTCTCATTCCCGGCAACTTGTCTGCATACTCTGTATTGAGAGCCAACAATTTTTCTGCCTGTGCCTCATTGAGTCCAAGTTGCTTTACCATAGCTTCGGTACGCATCTTGATAAGCTGTGTCTTGTCAACGGCCTTACGTTCCTGAACTTTTTCGTTCTGCGACTGTGCGAATGTTGTCGTGCAAGCCATTAAGGCTGCAACCAAAAACATGAAAATTCTCTTCATAATAAAATCTCCTTTTTTGTATAGTAATAAAACATTTAATCACATCAACGTGACTATTATATAGACACCCGAAGCGAACAATTGTTTAATCATAAACAACAAAAAACATGAAATAAATGTGAATTTGACATTTTTTTGCTAACTTTGCCAACAAAAATCAATTGTTATGCCAAACAAGTTGCTGATACTTATGCTCTTTTGCCTGTCGTTCATAGCATGCTCACACGACAAACAGACGATAAACGAAGAGCAGATTTACATAGACACCATTCCAACCATGGTGATGCAGATACAGAAATGCTCACGTCTCTACACCACTGAATACCAGATGCACAGGATAATAACCCACAGCGACACCAAGCAGCTGACGGGTTCCATCATGAACAGGAAGTTCACCATTGACCTGCCCGTCGGACAACGTCAGGTTGCCATACCCGTAAACGCAACTCTGAAGGCATACGTTGACTTTTCCAATTTCTCGGAAGACAACATCAGGCGCAGCGGAGACCAGATTGAGATTATCCTTCCCGACCCTCAAATAGTACTTACCAGTACAAAGGTAGACCACAAGGAGGTAAAGCAGTATGTCGCGCTGTTGCGAAGCAATTTCACCGATGCCGAGCTGACACGCTACCAACGTGAGGGACGCGACAGCATCATCAGCGACATTCCACGCCTTGGCATCGTTGAGGGAGCAAGGCAAAGCTCCGCACGTACCATCATCCCCATCATTGAGCAGTTGGGATACAAGAAAGAGAACATAACCGTGACTTTCCGCAAGAAATTCACTTTGTCTGACATTCCTAAACTTATAAAGGATGAAAACCTGCATTAAGAAAAAGATATTGTCTCTATTCTCGTTGATGTTCGGCAACTACCGTCTCATTCTACCTATATTAATATGTGTAGCTGTCATCATCGGTGTGATTGCATGGCTCAACAGAAACAACACCATAGGCATACAGACGAGCGACCAGGGCATAACCATCAGCAAGGCACAGATAGAGAGCGTCAGGAACATAGGCGAATGGGAGTTTCTCTCAGTCAGCGACGAGGAACTCGTAGACACCACGCGCACCGGTTTCTTTGGCGACGACCACCTTGTGCGCATATACTTTGGCACCCTACGCCTCGGCATCGACATGCGTGACACACGTGAAGGCTGGCTAAGTGCCGACAACGACACCGTGGTGGCAATACTTCCTGCCATAAAACTGCTCGACGAGAACTTCATTGACGAGACCCGCACGCGCTCTTTCTTCGAGGTGGGCAAATGGAGTCCTGCCGACCATGAGGCTCTATACAAAAAAGCATACACCAAGATGAGACAGAGATGCGTTACGCCTGCAAACATCAGAAGCGCAGAGCGCAACGCAGCCGACCAGATAGACAACCTTCTTCGCTCTATGGGCTTCGAGAACGTGAAGGTACGCTTCGACGACACACAAACACAAGACCAATAACAACATGGAAACAATCAACGACTTCTTTGCTGCCGCAAGTAGCCTGCTATGGGGATGGCCAATGATAATCCTTCTGCTGGGAACGCACGTCTTCCTCACCATTAGGCTCCGCTGTCCGCAGCTGCGGCTCCTTACAGCCATCAGGCTAAGCATACGGCGCGACAAGGACGCATCGGGCGACGTATCACAATTTGGCGCTCTTGCAACAGCCCTCGCCGCAACCATAGGTACCGGCAACATCATCGGCGTGGCAACGGCTATTGCCCTTGGTGGCCCTGGAGCAGTATTCTGGTGCTGGCTGACTGGAGTCTTCGGAATGTCCACAAAGTATGCCGAGGGCCTTCTCGCCATCAAATACCGCCAGCAGACACCTAACGGCAACATGCTTGGCGGTCCGATGTATGCACTGGAGAAAGGACTGGGATGGAAGAAGCTCGCCATAATGTTCGCCATATTCACTGCCATAGCCTCATTCGGCATCGGCAATACCGTTCAGGCCAACGCCATAGCGACAATAGCCAACAGCACCTACGGCATATCGCCCTGGATAATGGGCTCCATCGTCTGCGCCCTAACGGCAGCCGTTATACTTGGCGGCGTGAAGAGCATTGCCAAGGTCTGCGGCATGCTCGTGCCTTTTATGGCCCTGTTCTATGTCATTGGCTGCATATACATACTGATTGTGAACCACAACTACCTATGGCCAGCCCTGTCGCTGATAGTGAACTCAGCATTCTCTCCCCAGGCGGCAGGCGGAGGATTTGTCGGAACAAGCGTCATGATGGCGGCACGCTACGGCATTGCCCGCGGCCTGTTCTCCAACGAGTCAGGACTGGGCAGCGCGCCAATCGTTGCCGCAGCAGCACAGACGCGCAATCCCGTACGCCAGGCGCTTGTATCATCTACTGGCACATTCTGGGACACCGTGGTCATCTGCGCCCTTACCGGCATTGTCATCGTGAGCAGCGTCATAGCCTATCCCGACATCAACTACAGCGACGGTGCCGCACTGACCAAGATGGCTTTCAACAAGATACCCTACGTCGGTGCACCGCTGCTCAGCTTCGGGCTGCTGACCTTTGCCTTCAGCACGATACTTGGCTGGTGCTACTATGGCGAGAGTGCCGTGGAGTACCTGAAGGGCAAACGCTGGACATACGTCTACCGCATACTCTATATCGCGGCAGTATTCATTGGCAGCGTGGCAAGCCTGAACATTGTATGGAACATTGCCGACTGCATGAACGCCCTGATGGCCATACCCAACCTGCTGTCGCTACTGTTCCTCAACGGCGTCCTTGTTCACGAAACCCGCAAATACCTATGGCGTGACAGACTCGACAAAGAGATGTAATCGGAGAAAAAAAATGTCCTGTTGCTTGTAGCATTTGCCACATGAGCATCGTCTAAGATTACGAATTCCATTACAGGAATATGATTACAACAAACATATAAACAACTATGATTAAGAAAACAATGCTTACGATGCTGGCACTTTCTATATGGAACTTCTCCGCCAGCGCACAGAACCTTAAAGGTTTTGACAAGTCCAACATGGACACCAGCGTAAAGCCTGGTACCGACTTCGTTCAGTACTCTACAGGAACATGGCTGAAAAGTCATCCTCTTGACAACGAGCATGTCACCAACGGTGCCTTCTCGGACCTCTACGACCAGAACCAGCTGCAGATACAGGAGCTGATACTCCAGTTTGCCAATACGCCCCAGCAGCGCGGCACCCTGGGCTACAAGATTGGCACGCTCTACAACCTCATGATGGACAGCGTGCGGCTCAACAAGGAAGGCTTCAACCCAATAAAGGCAAACCTGGAGAAGATTAAAGCCATCAAGGACCGCAAGGAATACCAGCGCGTTACGGCAGAGCTCGACCGCAAGGGTGAGTCTACCATGATGTACGCATGGGGTGTGGGAGCAGACCAGCGGAACGCCGGCAACAACATCGTAGCCATATCGCAAGCCGGACTGGGACTGGGCACACCGGAATATTATCTCAATGAGGACCCGCAGTCGAAGGCCGTTGTCGGAGCCTACAAGACTTACATGACCAAGCTCTTCCAGCTTGTCGGCTATGACGCCGAGACGGCTGCAAAGAAGGTGGAGGCCGTCATGGAAATAGAGAACCGCATTGCCAAGGTAAGCTACGACCAGGTGAAGCGCCGCGACATCAACGCCAACTATCATAAACTTACCTACGCAGAGCTCATCGAGCAGTACCCAGGCATTGACTGGCCAACAGTATTCTGGGTAAGCGGCTTCCCCGTATTCAATGAGGTAGACCTCGGGCAGCCCGAGCCTATACACGAGGTAGAGAAGATACTTGCCGACACAGACCTCGACAATCTGAAGTCCTACGCTGAGATACGCATCATAGCAGGAGCCTCAAGCTGCATGTCCGACGAGTTCCGCAAGGCGCAGTTCGAGTTCAGCCAGACACTGAGCGGCCAACCGGCAGACCTTCCCCGCTGGAAGCGTGCCAACTCTCTCGTAAACTCCGTCCTCAGCGATGCCATCGGACAGATGTACTGCGAGAAATACTTCCCTGCAAGCAGCAAGAAGCGCATGCTGGAGATTGTCGGCAACCTGCAGACAGCATTGGCACAGCGCATCAGCGAGGCTACATGGATGAGCGAGCCCACCAAGGCACAGGCCAAGGACAAGCTTGAGCACTTCATCGTCAAGATTGGCTACCCCGACAAGTGGAAGGACTACACCAACCTCGTCATCAACGACTCTCTGTCACTATACGAGAACCTCGCCAATATTAAGGAATATTTCTGGATTGACGACCTGAACAGGAAAGTGGGCAAGCCCGTAGACAAGACGGAATGGCTCATGTCACCGCAGACCATCAACGCCTACTACAATCCCACAACCAACGAGATTTGCTTCCCTGCCGGCATCCTACAGCCACCGTTCTTCGACCCCGAGTCAGACGATGCCATCAACTATGGTGCCATAGGAGCTGTCATCGGCCACGAGATGACACACGGCTTTGACGACCAGGGATGTCAGTTCGACAAGACAGGCAACCAGCGCAACTGGTGGACAGAGGCCGACAAAACAGCCTACGACAAGCGCACGAAGGTTCTGGAGGACTATTTCTCCAACATCGAAGTAGTGAACGGCAAGAAGATTAACGGCAAGCAGACTCTCGGTGAGAACATCGGCGACAATGGCGGACTGAACGTTGCCCTTAGAGCCATGCACAACGCAGGTACAGCAGCTGCCGAGATAGACGGTCTTAAAGCCGACCAGCGCTTCTTCCTTGGCTGGGCACGTATATGGGCAAGCAACAACCGTCCAGAGTATATGGACATGCTGCTTACTAACGACGTTCACTCACCCAACATAGCAAGAGTAAACGGCGCGCTGCCACACATCGATGAGTGGTACACGGCCTTCGGCATCAAGAAATCAGACAAGCTCTACATTCCCAAGAACAAGAGGGCACGCATCTGGTAATAGAATTACGAGGGCAGCACGCGCTTTCAGCGCGACAATTACCCACATGACATAGCCCAGGGTGTCGCTACGCTCTACCCTGGGCTATGTTCTTTTGCGCTTACAGCGCG
>OBLI01000346.1_pt1 | contig 49670 bp, 41 predicted proteins | sample 1519701 | NCBI WGS metagenome assembly OBLI01 (sample SAMEA3663005, study PRJEB22513) | pig gut metagenome | biome: pig gut; feature: pig-associated habitat; material: faeces | place: France | collected 2012
ATCTCTACCGGAAAAGTCTGAGCCTTCGCAAAACCAAGACTGACCGAGTCGATGCGCGAACCATTGCGACTATGCTGATGTCTGATGTGGACCTCAAGTCCTACACAGACACATCATATCACAACGAAGAGCTAAAGTCACTAACAAGATACAGATTTGACAAAGTCCGGGAAAGGGCAAAGCTGAAAACATCCATTTCCCGTCTTGTCTGCATCCTCTTTCCGGAACTGGAAAAGTTGGTTCCTACCCTCCATATGGCATCTGTTTACGCACTTCTCAGTGAATTTCCGGGTGCAAAGCAAATCGCTTCCGCTCATCTGACACGGCTGACAAATCTTCTGTACGAAGCCTCCAAGGGTCACTATGGCCGGGAGAAAGCCATCCAGATTCGGGACGCTGCCAGAAATTCCATTGGCTCTGCCATGCCTGCCAAGTCTCTGGAGCTGAAGCATACCATTGCGCTCATCGGGGAGTTGGATGCGGAGATTGATGAAATTGAGAAAGAAATCAATTCCATAATGGACGCAGTCCATTCTCCTATTACCACAATTCCCGGCATCGGTAACCGTATGGGAGCCATGATCCTGGCAGAAGTCGGCGACTTCTCCAACTTTGATTCTCCAGACAAGATTCTGGCCTATGCCGGTCTGTCACCCTCAACCTACCAGTCGGGGCAGCTTACCAACTGCTATTCCCACATGGAGAAACGAGGCTCCAGATACCTGCGCTATGCCATTTTCAACGCCACCAAGTATGTCTGTATCCATGATCCGACCTTTGCTGCATATCTTTCTAAGAAACGAGCTGAGGGCAAGCATTACAATGTTGCAATATCCCATGCGGCAAAAAAGCTCGTTCGGCTGATCTACGCCATGGAGAAGACCCAGCAACCATACAGGCCGGCAGCATAACCGCGTCCAGATTCTTTTCTCAGAGCGCCGTCACTGACGTTCTGCTTGTCATGCCGTTTTTGCAGTAGTGATTTTTTCTGCTGTGTCCTCAAATTGGGGCTTGACTTTTAATAGTTAGTCTTTCGCTTCAAGCCGACTCTGATTTTCAGCTGGTCATTAACATCCTTGCCCCACCTGGGCGGCTCGTCCCAAATTTCATACCGGCCCCGCAGACCGCCCACGATTCCGGCAACCGCACCTCGACCAATGGAATCATTATCCAGATGGAGCCGCAGAACCTGGATCTCCGGGTAGTCTTCCAGATACCGGGACAGTGCCACCGGCACCACGTTCTCCCGCTTGGTGACAAACACGCCTGCAAGGGACAGCAAATGATCCTCACGCCAATTCCGGCCCTCGAACAATTCCAGGGTAGCGTAGCTTAGTGCGTCAATGGCAGATTCAAAAACATGGACGGTCTGGCTATTTCCGGGAATGGAGAAGGAATAGTGCTTGTCGCTGCCAGATAGCTCTCCTTTGTAGTCCCCAACGGTTCCCCGGACATTGCCGTATCGGGGAACGCCTCCCTTGTCATAGCCCAGGAACACGGCACTGTGGTATTTCCGGGATTCAAAGAGCAGATTATTTTCCAGACAGTAGCGGATGATGACATCATGGATGCCCCGGCCTTTCAGGTAGCGGATAACCGCATCGGTGTTGTCGTTCCGCTCCGGGAGCAAAAGCCGTTTCGGCTCCTGCTTTGGAGCCGGTGCGGGAATTGATTTGGGGAGGGGTTTCCCCTGAATGATTTCCATGGCCTCCAAAAAGGAACAGCCCTTGACCTTTACAAGATAGTCAAGGGCTGTTTTGCCGCCAATTTGTCGGGAGAACCAGTGCCATTTCCCGTTGCTGATTTTGAGAGAATCGTGTTCTTTGGTGCAGTAGGTATCGCCGGATACCTTTACCAGCTGGTCCGGCTCGTAAATTTGAAGGTATGTCAGCAGATCCAGCTGTTTGGCCTGCTGAATGTCTTCCGGGGTGAAGTAGGCCATAGGCTATCGCTCCTCCCGGTGAGATTTGGCTTTCGCTGCCTGAATGACCGTATTCGCACGATCTTCGACAACAGACCAGAGTTCTTCCATGTGGGCACTTTCACACTTCTCCCAGGCCTGGAAAACATCACTTAGGGGGCAGGGAGACTCCAAAAGTGCTTGGCACTGCTTGTCTGTCAGATCGTTATATTCCAGAGACAGCAAAATGTCCTCTCTGGTGGTGTACGCATAGGCACAGTCCAGAATTTCTTCCGGGGGCAGCGTCAGAAGGTGCTGCCGATAGCGTTCCTGCTCGGAAAACATCTTTTGGTAGAGCAGGGTGTTCAGTTCTTGATTGGTGATAAAATCAACTTCCTTTCTTTTGGGGAACAGAAAAGCACCCGCTGTGTGTAGCAGGTGCTTTTCGTGTGGTTCGTTTACTTGTAGAGCTTCAATAGGAGCGCGTTCACATCTTCGGTGGGCAGCCCCTTGGCAATGAGGGCATTACGGAATTGAATGAGGGCGTACTTTGCAAGGCGCAGCTCGGAATCACTCAGGGTTACATAACGCATTTTCTTCTTGGCAAACAGCATCATGGACAGCTCCTTTGCTTTTTTCTCCCATAATACCGCATTCCAAGCCGGGTGACAACTGTGCGGAGTATTTACCTGTCCCATCCACGGGATTCCCGCTGGGGTTGGATTTCACCCTCATCCTGCACGCCATCCACGATCTCATTTTCCCGTTTGTCCATGTTCAGCAGAATATTCAGCTGATCCAGCCGGGCGGATTTCTCTTTCAGCTCCTCCTCTCTGGGGAAGGGCTTTTCTACCTCCTGCTTGGCAATCTCCACCTGGATTTCTAAGTTTTTCAGCTTCTCCTTGTAGTCCTGCTGCCGTGTGGGCATACTTTCCAGTAGGTTATCCATACGCTGAATGTTGCCAAACACATCCGTTCCAAGACCAACTTTGTAGGTCAGCGTACCCTGCATGGATATTTTGAACAGCTTTTCAAAGCTGTCAAAGCAGAGCGTCAGCTTAAAACCTCGGTAAGAACCAAGGGGGACCGGGTCGGCACTGGTCAGGGCATTGCAGGCATCCAAGAGTGCGGTGCCGGCAGCTTTCTTTTCGGTGTAGGTCTGGCCGCCTATCATCATGGGGCAGAATCCATCCGCGTTTGGCTTGGTTTTGTCTTTCAGCAGGGCCATGTCCGCTTCCAGACCGTCGATCCACTGGTGCATGGTAGCGATCTCCTTGGGAAATTTTCGAATAAGCTGATCTTCCAGGGCGTACCGCTGGCTCATATGGTTCGAGCGCAGGAGCTTCAGCTTCTGCACCTCAATGTCCAGGTCCATTTTTTCCTTGATGTGGGGGTTGCCGGAACATAGTGCCTTGATCTCGGCGTAGCTCAAAGCGGTTTCATCAATGTCCTCCGCACTGCGTACCGGGGATTTGGAGGTCATGATCTGACCGATGAACTTCTGCTTCCCCTCCACCAGCTGATACAGGTAGCTGTCAAAGGTGTTTTCCGTCACATAGGTGTAGATGTCTACCTTGGGATTCTCATTGCCCTGACGGATAATACGTCCCTCTCGCTGCTGCAAATCCGAGGGCCGCCAGGGACAATCCATATGGTGCAAGGCAATGAGCTTCCGCTGCGCGTTGGTCCCGGCACCCATTTTCTGGGTGGAACCAATTAAAACACGCACTTCGCCGGAGCGCACCTTTCCAAACAGCTCCTTTTTGGCGGCTTCCGTTTTGGCGTTGTGGATGTAGGCGATCTCGGATTCCGGGATGCCTTTGTCCAGCAGCTTCTTTTTCAGATCGTCATACACATTGAACTGCCCGTCGTTTTGGGGAGTTGAAAGGTCAACAAAAACCATCTGCGTGGACTTTTGCGCTGCCGTCCGTTCCCAGATGTTGTACACATTTTCCGCACAGACAGCAACCTTTCCCGTATCACTGTCTGGCAGCATTGGATTGATCAGCCGCTGATCCAGTGCCAGCTTCCGTCCGTCGTTGGTAATGACCAGCATATTATCCTCATTGGAGTCCACCAGTTTACTGCGTACCTTTTCCGCTCGCTGGGATAGGCTGGCCACGATCTCCTTTTGCTGCTCCGAGGGCTTCAGCACCACGTTGTGGTATTCCGCCTCCGGCACCGGCAGTTTCAGCATATCCGCCGTCTGAATATCCGCAATTTCCTTGAACATGGACATCAGCTCCGGGAGGTTGTAGAACTTGGCAAACCGGGTCTTGGCCCGGTAGCCGGTACCCTCCGGGGCCAGTTCAATGGCGGTGACGGTCTCTCCAAAGGTGGAGGCCCAGGCATCAAAATGGAGCAGGTCATTCTCTTTCAGGGTGTTGTATTGCAGATATTTCTGCATGGTATAAAGCTCCACCATGGAGTTGCTGATCGGTGTGCCGGTGGCAAACACCACGCCCCGGCCTCCGGTCAGCTCATCTAAGTAGCGGCACTTCATATAGAGGTCACTGGACTTCTGAGCTTCCGTCTGGGAGATACCGGCCACATTGCGCATTTTCGTAAATGCGGCGAGATTTTTGAACATGTGGGCCTCGTCCACAAAAATCCGGTCAACACCCAGCTCCTCAAAGGTAATGACATCATCCTTTCGGCTCTGGTCATTGAGCTTTTCCAATCTCTGCTGAATGCTTTTTCGGCTGCGCTCCAGCTGCTTCACGGAAAAATTGTCGCCGTTGTTGCGCTTCAGCTCCCGAATGCCGTCCAGAATTTCCTGCTTCTGCTGCTCCAAAATGAACTTTTGCCGCTCCTGGGACATGGGGATCTTTTCAAACTGGCTGTGGCCGATGATGATGGCATCGTAGTCGCCGGTGGCAATCCGGGAGCAGAACCGTTTTCGGTTTTTGGTTTCAAAATCCTTTTTGGTAGCTACCAGAATATTGGCGGCGGGGTACAGCTGCAAGTATTCAGCGGCCCACTGCTCGGTCAGGTGATTGGGCACCACAAACAGGCTCTTTTGGCATAGCCCCAGCCGCTTGCTCTCCTGGGCGGCGGCTACCATTTCAAAGGTTTTGCCGGCACCAACTACATGGGCAAGCAATGTATTCCCGCCGTAAAGAATATGGGCAATGGCATTCAACTGATGAGGCCGCAGGGTGATTTCCGGGGTGATCCCTACAAAATTCAGATGGCTTCCGTCGTACTCTCTGGGACGGATACTGTTGAACTTTTCATTGTAGAGCGTGGTCAGCCGTTCCCTGCGATTGGGGTCAGCCCAGATCCAATCCGCAAATTCCTGCTTGATCTGCTCCTGCTTTCCCTGGGCAATGGCGGTCTGCTTCGTGTTGAGGATAGCCACCTTTTTACCGGAGTCATCATATTCATAGTCGAAAATCCGTACATCCCGCAGATTCAGGGTTTCCTCAATGATCTTGTAGGCGTTGACGCGTTCCGTACCAAAGGTGTTCTCGGAGCGGACATTCCCTCGGTCCAGACTTTTTCCGTCAATGTTCCACTCGCCGGTGTAGGTGCTGTAATGCACCTTGATGTTCCGTCTCTGGTAGTATGGTGTTCGCAGAAGGTCGAATAGGAAGTCCCGCACAACCTCGGTAGGTAGCCAGGTGGCCCCCAGCCGGACAGAAATCTCACTGGCCGACAGGTCAACGGGCTGCACCGCTTCCAGGGACTGCACATTGACGGTATACCGTTCGTCCTTTTCGGCCCATAATTTTGCTGTTCGTAATTTCTCCCGGACATTGCCGGAAAGGTACTCATCCGCAGGCAGATACTTGTGGGCAACATCCTCATTTCCGTCATGCTCCGGGTTCAGGAAGATCACGCCCTTCAAATCATAGAGAATTTCTTCCTCGCTCTTGTGGGTCAGCTCCATCATGTAGGGCATATCTACTTTTGCTTTTTCAGCCAGTGACAGGGTCAGGGCCTCTGAAGCGGTATCTACGGAGGTGACGGATACTTTCTGCCGGATGGTGCGCTTGGAGAACATATCCGCTTTCCGCAGGAAATTACCCTCACTGTCACGCACCTCCAAAGAGGACAGCAGATAGTAGGCATTGTCGGAGGAAAAGGCAGTGCTGTTGGCCCGGCTGTTGATCCGGCCATACTTTTCCGCAAAGCTGTCATAGAGGGCATTTAAGCGCGTCTGCTCTGCCTGGATCATAGCCTCCGGGTAGTCCTCGGTCTGGTATTCAATGAGCTTTCGCACACAGTCCCGGATACCGATAAGCCCATGGATGCGCTGCTCGGCGGTGGCCGATACAGATACCGGATTCATCCGGCTGTTTTCCCGGAAGTACAGCTTTCCGTCCACAACGGCGAAACTAAAATTCCGTACACTGGGGTCAGCAGGCAGGGTGTCCGCTTCCTCGGTGGGTAGATCGTCCAGATCCACATTCTGGATTTCACCATGGATATTGCGGATGGCAACGGACAACAGCTGCTCTAACGGCTGCCCTTTCTGGGGAATACAGGCGGTTTCCATACCATAGGGGCCGGACACTTCCTGCATTTGCCCCAGAACCATTTCCGGGTGAGAGACAAAGTAGGCGTTCATTTTCAGCCCCTTTTCATCAGTGTCCAGATGCACCCAGTCCGGTTCCAGGTCGGTCATACCGCTGCGCTTTTGGAGGAACAGAATGTCGGAAGTGACCTCTGTACCGGCAGCGGCCTTGAACGTATCATTGGGCAGTCGAATGGCACCGAGAAGGTCCGCCCTCTGGGCAATGTACTTTCGCACAGAGGGATTTTCCTTGTCCATGGTGCCTTTGCTGGTAATGAAGGCTACCACGCCGCCGGGGCGCACCTTATCCAAGGCACGGGCAAAGAAATAGTCATGGATCAGGAAATTGTACCTGTCGTACTTCTTATCCGGCACTTTGAACGTCCCAAAGGGCACGTTGCCAATGGCCACATCAAAGAAGCTGTCCGGCAGATCGGTCTTTTCAAATCCTTGTACCGCAATGCTGTTCTTCTGGTACAGCTGCTGGGCAATGCGCCCAGAAATGCTGTCCAGCTCTACGCCGTACATTTTGGAATTTTCCATATTCTCCGGCAGCAGACCCATGAAGTTGCCAACGCCGCAGCTGGGTTCCAGGATATTGCCGGTCTGGAAGCCCAGATTGGACAGCCCCTTGTACATGGCCCGGATCACCACAGGCGGGGTGTAGAACGCCGTGAGGGTGGATTCCCGGGCGGCGGCGTATTCGTCCTCGGTCAGCAGGGCTTTTAGCTCGGCATAATGGGCGTTGGTTTCCTCAAAAAACTGGGGCAGACCGCCCCAGCCGACGTATTGGGAGAGAATGTCCTGTTCATTTGGTGTAGCCAGACGGTTTTCAGATTCCAGCTTGTGCAGCAGTTCTATGGCATGAACATTGTGGTAGAAGCGTTCAATAGGGACACCTGCACCCAGATCATTTGTGCGGATGTGATAGTTTCTGCGATCATCTGCGGGAATTTCGGGATGGAGCGTATGGGGTCGATTCTGCGGATGCTGGGTGGTAGGCAAAGTGGGAAACGGCTCTGCTGCACCCACATCTGCCATAACCTGACGAATAAAGGGTGTGCTATTTAGGGCCTCCGGGTCAACAAGTTTTCCATCCACGATTCCGCTCTTAGCCAATTCTTCCCGAACCTGCTGGGGGTCAATGTCATCAAAGGGATCTTCCTCCACGTCTGGTGCGGAATCATTAATTTCCGCTGCCTGGGGATGGTGGTCTCGCATTTCCTTGACAGCTTCCTCCAGGGTATCATAAGGGCCGTCCACATATCTGGCGGCCCCGTTTACTACATTGTAATGGTTATAATAGAAGCCATTCACATGATACTGTATCTGGATTTCTTCGCCGCTTTCGGTAAATCTTTGAACGACCTTATTGCGGATACCATGGAGGGCAACCTTGGCAAGTTGCTCGTCCGAAAAGGCCACAAGCTCGTCAAAATCCGGATCAACAAGCTCCTGTTCGGTCAGTTCTTTTAGAGAGCCATACTTTCGGGAATCCACGATGATGCCGTCAATGGACCGGTCCAGCCTGAAATCCACCAGGTCAACGCTGACCTGAACGGGAACTTCCTCGTCTGTAATGGTGGTGTAGGCAATATCCACTTTTCTAAAATCGGAAAAATCCGGTTCGCTGTCATATTCTTCGGAGCAGAATGTGGAGATCAGGGCCTTGGCCCTTTCCAGATCTTCATTAACGGCCTGCCTCGCTAGCGGGCGAAGGGTGTGGTCATTGCCAAATACAGAGAACGTACCAGCCAGATAGCCTTCCATAGCCCCCATGCCTCGCTTCCGCATTTCAAAGAAACGATCATTGGGCTGTGTTGCATCCATGAGCGGCTTCATCATGGTGTTATAGATAGTATTGACCTGCTCTGGGTCAGAAAGCTGCTCCTGGATTTCTGTGACACCGTTCCAGTAGTCCAGGTCGCTTCTGGGGGTGGGCCGCTGAAAACCGTCCGGGGTATTGGAAAAGAACGACATGATCCGTCTGGCAAGTTGGTTGATCTCATAGTCAGCCATTCTATCCGCATCGCTGGGATACAGATAAGTGCCGGAGGAAATCATATTGGACACCCATTTGGTAACGGCAGGCCATTTTATGTTCAACTGAGCATACGGGGCAGTTAAATCTCCATGGCTAAAGGAAAATCCGGCAGAGGTATAGGTTTTGTTGTCATTTCCGCCGTGGTAGCCGCTGTATTCCCCGTGCTGCCGTTTCAGAAACTGTTCCCGCTCTTTCGTGTCCGTGTTTTGGCTGAAAAAGGAGAATACGTCCAGCCGGGACCGGAATTCACGCTCATGCCCACGCAGTGCCTGGTTGATCTCATCATCGGAAATGAAATACCGCCGCAGAGGGTTAAAGCTCTGGGCGGCGGTAAAAATCAGGGGCGTTCGCTGTAAATCTTCCAGCTTTTGCAGCAGCTGGGCAGGGTTATACAGGCGGCTTACCATAAGGCTACGATCATTGGCATGGGCAGATGCAAATAACGTCCATTCATCCACAAGCTGTTTCAGCGTATCCGGGGATTCCAGAAGCCGCTGCATCTGGGCCTCGATTTCGGGAAAGCCCTTATTGGAGGAATAGGTTTCCGTTGTGAGGGGAAGATACCCGGCCTCTTTCGCCTGTGCGGAACACTCCCGTACCGCAAACGCAAGGGATCGGGCAAGTCTGCGCCGCTCAAAGTCCGGGACCTGTTCAAGCTCCTCTTTGGGCATATACCGTCCCATATCCAGCAGTTTCCGGATACGCTTCGCCGCCTGCTCCCAGGTAACAATGGTGGTATGCAGCTTCTGGACGGTGCGCCCAGGGGAAATGCGAATGCCCTCCGGGTCATACCAGACGGCGTACTCCTGGCCCTGGATGATCAGCCCCGCACCGTTTGTGCCATAGCTTTCTTGCAGGAAAGCGGCGTTGTCCACCTTATCCTTCATAAAGTAGGCACAGATGATTTTCCGGCTGTCCCGGTCATTGAAACCCATGCACAGGGCTTCGTCAATGATCTGCTGGGGAAGCTGCAATTGCGGAAAAAAGCTCTGCTGCGCTGCTTCCGATACAGAAAAGCCGCCGTCCAGGAAGGAAATCTGTTCCTCCACGCTGGGCAGCGGCGATTCTTCAATTACGTGTAGATCAGGTCCTGGAAAATCTGTTCCTCCGCGGCCTGCCGGATGTTGTTCATCCGCTGCACCCACAGCATCTGATCCTGGGCTTTCAGTTCCTCCGTCACGCCCTGCTCCTGGGCCATCTTGGCTGTCAGCTGTTCCAGCATCCGGTTGGCCTCCCGGTCCACTTCCTCCAGATGGGCGTTCATGGTCCCCTTCATCAGCATCCCGGTGTACAGTCCCTCCCGGTGCTTGCGGAGGTAGCTGTGGCGAAGCATTCCGTACTTGCCTACCTTGGGACTCTCTGGGGGAATCAGGTTGGGCAGCCGGTAGTCCCCCTGCATTGTGTAAGTCAGTTCCATTATTCTGGCTCCTTTCCAGTTCGTTTTTTCTGGCTTCATTGTACACAGTGTCTCCGAAAGAATCAAATGTGCGAGGCTGCTGCCGTTCCAAAGATTTTATGGTGACACCAATTTCCCGAAGGATGGATTCAGACAGAGTGCTGACAGCCGAACCCAACAGGGAGGCGGTGATCTCGGTATTGAAATCCTGGATGCGCCCAAAAACATCATTGTCCAGCTCGGGCGCATAGCCGCAGCGATGGAGAACCATATAGCGGACACTCTCACCAACGGATTCCTTAAACCATCTGGCGACACTGCCGTCGTCCAGTTCTTCCAGAAAGCTGTCCTGCTTGTTGTTCAGCAGGTCGGGAAGGTAATCCACAGCAGCTTCCTCCGCAAGCTGCTGGGAAAGTGCCTCTATGCAATTCCCAAACGGTCCGTCAAAATCGTACTGGAACCGGCTTTGCAAGGTATCCATGACTTCGCTTTCGTACTCAGGCTTCATCTGCCAAAGGGAAATTTCTCGATTCTCCCGGCTGTTGGTATCTGAAACATCGAACACATAGCGGATACGATATGGAAGGTTAGGGTCCCGGAGCAGGGCAATACCGGTGGTACCCCGGTTTACCCAGCGGCCCAGTCGGTTCCACACGCCGATTTCCGCACAGGCGGTGGCATCCGGGCGCTGGGCGTGGATAAGTACCTGCTCTTGAAAACCGTACTTGTAATTTAGGGCCGCAGTTTGAAGAAATGCTGTGTATTTTCCGGGGCTGCTTACAATCTCCTGGGTTTTGGAGGAGAGCAGCTGAGAAAGAAATTCATCTTTTCTGGGCATGGCATCTCCTTACCGCACGGTTACGGAGAATTCCAACGTAATTCCGCTGTCTTGGATAGAGGCATACAAGAGCCCCGTTCTGGCATTGGATACTTTCGTCACCATCTGATTGAGCCGGCATACCGTGCCGTTGATTTCCTCCTGGCTGTCAGCGTAGTAGTAACCGCGCTCGTCGCTGCAAATAGGGTAGCCATCCTGCCGCAGACTGTTAATTTTCCTGCGCAGGCCCCGTCCATCAATGGAAAAGAGCCGCTGCAGCTCACGGCTGTAAACGGCCCTTTCTCCACCGGTATGGTGCTTTTTGAGATACTGGCAGATCGCTGTTTTCTTATCCATTGGTTCACATCCTTACTTTTTCAGCAGATTATGTCCGGTTTATGTGTCCTGGGCTTCAATACCGGAAAACTCCATTCTTGTGGACTCCCAGTGGATTGCGCCGGTGAACAGGGCTTTCATAGCTGCATCTTCTGCCTTTTCAGGGGAATCCGCCTCTACAGTGATATGTCCCTGGCTGATGGCCTGGACGGTAACTTCATACTTCATCTTGCATCCCTCTCTCTGTGATTTTTGATAGGTACGCCCTTGGCATCGTAATTCTTGGGGTCGGCGGCGGGCGTGTCCCAGCCGAACATGGAGCCTGCCACCATAGCGGCCTCCTGCGCTCTGGTGATACCGGCAGCTTCGTTGAGAGCGGCGGCAGCCTCTTTTGGGGAAACACCGTTCTGCGGGTACTGCCCGGTAGGCGTGTAGCCTTTCTCGCCTTTGGTGACAGTGATGATCTCCCCTGTAGCTTCCAAGACACTAAAGCACTTCTCCGGGAGCGACTGGCGCAGGGGAATGATCTGAATGCACTCCCGCTGAATCCTCTCCGCAAACTCGCAGATGTGATAGAGACTGTTCCCGACCTCCAGATGGGTTTCGTCAATAAACCGGCATTCCCGGTCCCGGTATTCACCAGCGGGAAAGGTCATGCGGATACTGTCACCGTCCACGATGCGGAACTTCTCCCTGTAATTGGGTGTGATGAACCGAATGCCATACTCGGCGTTCCGGATGTGCCGGTCTAAGTAATCTCTCTTGTAACAATAGATGTAGAAATTGTACTCGCCTCGGTTGGGGTTTAAGCGCAGCAGATAGGCATAGTCCTGGGTGTTCAATCGGAACCCAAATTCATCCCGCCCAAACTCCGGCGTGGTGGACTGATGACAAGCATTGGACAGGCTGTGCCGGTCTGCCAGAATACCGCCGTACTGAGGATTCTCCCGCAGGGTATTCACTACCGTATCCAATTCAGCCTGAAATTCCAGTGTTTTCAGATAGGCCATGTTGTCAAACCAACTGGAATAGAACTCTTTTCCGGTGGTGCCAAAGTCCCCACGCAGATAGCCGATACATCCCGTCTGGGCATCCAGCTGGTAACTCTGACGGTAGGTGTATTTCTGCTCGGGCTGGGTCAATTCTCGCAGTTCCATTAACGTTCACGCTCCTTTCGCTTTTCAGATCGTTCCCGCTGATACTGTTCCAGTCCCAGCTTTGCCCACTGAGGGAGCTGTTCAGGCTCCAGTGTCCCGAGAATGTCCCGCCGTTCAAACCGGGAGCTGTCACCGGAATACAGATCCACACAGAAACAGGCAGACCCCCGGCTGTGGGGACTGGCCCCAAAACCGCCGATGCAGAGTTTCAGCTGGCGGGTTGCCAACTGATACTCCTTCCGCAGCACACCCGGATGAATAACAACAATTTTTCCATTCAGGTCATCGTCATAGGTAACGGGGGTACAGTCCTTGTTGGTCAGAGGTGTCACATCAATGCCCTGAAATTTGGGTTTCAATACCTCCGCACGGATTTTCTCCGCCTGTTCCGACAGCCTATCCGCAAAGAGCTTGACGATTTCGCAGTAATTGCCACTGACCATGACCTCATTGTAGAGTGTCGCAATTTCGTTCTGCTGGCAGTAGGCGCACATATAGCGTTCCTCCGGCTTGGCGTTTATGTCCTCCCAAATGACGATCTCCCGGTCCCCGATGTGGAATGCCTGGATGATCTCATAGCTGCCGGCCTTTCTTTTTTCATCTTCCATTTTCTTCCTCCATTCTTTCGCAAATCACTAAAAACCGCTGCCTGCCGCCGCTGGCGTAAGGGTGGCAGGTCAGCAGGGTTATCAAATCCCGCCCAGGTTGGATTTTGATGGCATCAATATCATTGGGCTGGATGATTTTGGTTTCTACCACGCTGTAGTGGAGGGTTCCCCAAAGATTCGTAATGTCCACCGAATCCCCAACCTGCAATTCCGGCACATAGCGGAAGTAGGGCGCACCATTGTAGCCCCGGTGTCCGGCAATGACGGCGTTGGTATTCTCGCCGCCAATGGGAATACTGGTCTGCCCCAGCTGGGCGGCTCCGTCTGCCATGTGCTTGTCGGTGGCTCCCAGATACAGGGGCATTTCCATTTCCAGCTTCGGGATGGACAACACTCCGAACACATCCCCAGCCTGTCCGCTGACGCTGAACAGCACTCCGGGCTGCTCGGTGGCTGCAAGACTGCTGAGCTTCGACTGGTCATCTTCATACAGCTCTCGGTTGTAGGCTTCCAGCATGTCCAGCAGCTCCGGGTAGGGCGTGGACGGCTCTGTTTCCGCAATCGGTTCTGTGGTAAGCGGATTATCCAACGTGCTTTCCGTGGGGCTGGTGCCGTAAAAGGATTCCACAGAGCTTTCCATTCGCTTGCTGGTGTAGTAATTGTTGATCGCCGGATACAGAAGAATCCCCATGCCCACCAGGTAAATCCACAGGAACAACAGAGTAATGAGAACGCCTTTACGCCGCATTGTTTTCTCCTTTCTGCGTCAGCCAGACAACAAACAGGATCAAACAGATAATAGCCACAATGCCAATGGCAAGATACACGCCCTTCTCGTACTCCTGCTCCCAAGTGGAATCTACCGTTTCGCTTGTTTCAGCCAGTTCCATAGTGGGATTTTCGGAATCCTCCGGGGTGTAGGGAATCCGGTGGCCACGAATCAAAAGCCTATGGGTGTTGACCCCAAAAGGGGTGCAGGTCACAAGGGTACACAAATCCTTGTTTTCCTCCAGCCCCAGATAGGTGGTGTCATGGGGCAGAACGGTGTTAATCTGGTCAACCTTATAGGCCAGGACTTCATTCAGCACCTCCAGATAGAAAGTGTCCCCAACTTCCAGCTTGTCCAAGTCGGAAAACATCTTCTGGCTGGCTAGGCCGGAGTGACCGGTGAGGATGGCGTGGGTGCTACTGCCGCCAATGGGCAGAGAGCTGCCGATAAGATGGCCCACGCCACGGTCCAGGGTTTCTTCCTCCGTGCCATGGTAGATGGGCAAAGATACCCCCAGCTTTGGAATATGAACATAGCCCATGGTTCCGGTGCCGGTAAGGTCTAAGAGCTGGGCGTATTCCTCTACAGCAGAAGTTACAGAATCCTTGGAATAGCTGCCATGCCGGACGATGCTGCTCCACAATTCCTCATTGTACGCCTGGGCTGCGGCCCTGGCCTCCGGGACGGCGGTGTCCGGCAGAGCCTGAACCGCCTCGCGGTACTCCGTATGGATCTGGGACTGGTGGGCCTCATTGTAGCGGCTGCTGAAGATGGGATAGACGGTCAGCCCCAGTGCCAGCAGGAAAAACAGGACTGCTAGAGCGATGGTGATGATTTTTCTGCGCTTGTCTCGGATAGGATCTCCTCCTTTCGGACGGCACCCCGGAGTGTTTTTCCGGGGTGCCAGATACTTACCGGCCATTCTTCTTTTTGACAGTCAGAACAATGACACCGGCTGCGGTAGACATCAGAAGAATGCCCACCAGGCTGTACATCCAGGTGCCGTGATCGCCGGTCTTGGGCAAATCAAACCCCTTGGTGTTCTTTACGGTCAGGGGGACTTCGGCGTTGGCAGAGCCGTTGTCCTCCAGCATGGTGACATCATTCTTGTCCACAGTTGCGGAAGCGGTGAGAACGTTGTGGGACAGTGCCCGCTGGGGGATATTGGCCAGCTTCAGATCCTCTCCGCCGTCAAAAGCGTAGTGAGGGTCATTCTGGAGAACGCCCAGCACATCCTTGGCGTAGACATTGCAAGGCTTGGCGGGATTCTCTTTCAGAGAAATGGTGACGGTAATTGCGTTTTTCAGCAGAGTATACCCATTGGCGGTCTGGATTTCAGTAATGGTGTAAGTATCTTCCTCCAAGCCCTTGACCATGATGTGTCCGTAGGACTTGCCCATGGTGACGGGGGTAAAGATGGTGGCTTCTGCTTCCTTGTCGGTATGGCCGGTGACATAGTAGACCCCTTCCTCGTCATTGCGCTTGGCAATGATCCAGGTGCCGTCGGTCTTGTTCTGAATCTTGAACTTTACGCTGTCATAGAGCTTGGTTTCGGCGGCGGTTTCCGCATCCACATCGGAGAACAGCTTGGTCAGGTCCAGGCCGAAGGAAAATACATGGCAGTCGTCAATGAGGGTATCGTAGTAGTCGCCGGAGGTACGCTTCCAGGTCAGAATGACGGTATTCTCATTGCCCTTTTCACCGTAGACAAAGGTCTTGTCGGCGTTGATAACGGCGCTGTAGGTCACACGGGCGGTGTAGTTGGAGTAGCCGGTGTAGAGTTTCCCGTTCTTGTTGGCGGTAGCTCCGTTGATTTCATCCAGACCGGCTTTGGCAATGTCTACGGTCATATGGCGGCTATCTTCGCTGTAGGTGACGGTGAACTTCCCGGAATCCTTGTTCCAAGAGGCTGCCTTGTCGGTACAGGCGGCATCCGTAAAGAATTCAATGGTCACACCGGCATCCTTGCTGTAAGTCAGGCCCTCGCAGAGGGTGTCGTAGAAATTGTAAGTGGACAGGGCCGTTGCCTGGGAGGTGATGGTGGGCAGGGTGGAAACGATCTGGTATTCCATGGTGTCGCCGGCGGAGCCGGTAGCGGTGTGGGCAAAGCCATCCGTGATGGATGCGGAGCCTTCATTCTTGCCGGTGTCGGCTTTGGCTTCCCGGACGGTTTTCTCCAGGGTGGGAATGCCGGTTTCCTGTTTGGGGTACACGACTACATCATAATTCCAGGCAGTGCCGCCATTCTGAGAGGCGGAGTTGTCATTGCCGGTGACGGTGGTCATGGGCAGGGAGACGAAGAACGGGTTGGTGGTGGAAGTGACCATTTCGGGGACCTTGGTTTCTACCAGCAGATACAATCCCACAGGCAGGTCTCTTGCCACCGTCTTGCCGCTTTCATTGGTGGGGGCCATAGCCGTGCCGCCGTTACGGATGAAGGCTTCCAGAGCGTTCTTCACCGTGGTGGAATTGGCTTCCAGACTCTGGGCCAGGGCCTTGTTCAGCGTATCAGAGGTGTAGAAGTGGCGGTTTTCATCCAGGCTGTCCGCCTCAGTGCAGCGGTTGGCACCGCTTTCCAGACCGATGGCTTTCAGCAGGTTGGCGGCATCCGTCTTGTGAAAGCCGTAGAGGACCTGGGTCGTACCCTGGTTCTCAAAGGTCACAATGTCCGCGGCTTTCAGATAGGTGAATTCCACACCGGCAATGGCATAGCCCTTGCTGGTCTGGCTGTTTCCCAGAGCGTTGCCGTTCTGGCCGTCGGTGTCGCCTTTCCGATTGGTGTTTACCAGGGCATTTTCCACATAGCTTTCCTGCCAGCCGGTGGAGGGAAAGGCATCGTCATCCCACACGCCGTCTTTCTTGGCGTTGGTGTAGTCGAACTTCCAGATGGTCAGGCTGCAAGCGGTATCCTGGTCAATGGTCTTAGTGTCCGCTTCGTCCGCAAAGACGGCGGGAACGCTGGACAGCAGCAGGACAAGGGTCATAAGGGCGCAAACAATTTTCTTCATGGTTTTCATAGTAAAGTCCTTTCTGAATTAAGATTTTGAATTTGAGGTTAAAAAATCCGGGGTGTTTCCCCGGTTGGCGGATTACTGCTCTTTCTTACGGAGCAGCCAAAGATTTGCGGCGCACAGCATCAGACAAAAAACGGTAGCCATGGGAATGCGGACAAAGCCGGTTGAGCCGGTCTTAGGCAGAGCGAAGGCTTCTCCGTTGACCACCCGCAATTCCATTTCGGTATTGTCTGCGGGTAGAGTTCCTACAAAGGCATAGTCTTTCAGCAGCGTGTAGCCCTCCGGGGCTTTCGTCTCCGTGATTCGATATTGCAGGGTGGTGGGCAGATTCTCCCAGGTCAGCAGACCATCCTCACCGGAAGTCTTACTGGCGGCTGCAAGGTTTTCTTCCGAAGGCTCACCTAGAACACAAACACCGTCAGAGCCTGGAATAACCGGATACCAGAGGCTCCCATCCTCGCTGCCTTCCAGCAGGAAGGTGGCTCCCGCCAAAAGTTCATCCTTGGTGTCCACCTTTCGGACGGTGATTTTCCCGGTGCGCAGTTTGTTGAGGAAGGATACCTCTGCCGTTTTGCCTGCGGTGACAGTAACGGTTTTCGGGGCTTCTCCTGTGTAGAGACTGTCAGCGGGCAGCACTTCCTCCACGGTGTAGTCTCCGGGGGTGAGATTGCCGGTGAGAATTTTTCCGTCCTTGTCCGTGGTAAAGGGAGAGCTGGAAACTTCTTTCCCGTCTGCATCTGTGATTTTGAACTTCCAGCCCTCCAACGTACTTTCCGGCTTTACGGTTTTCTGGATGGAAATTCTGCCGCTGTAGTTGTTGATAAACTCCAGGGTGGTTTTCTCATGGGCGTGGATCACCAGCTTTTTCACGGAGTCGTCCATTTTCCAGTAGTCGTCCCGGAACTCTTCACTGCCGGTTTCCTTGACCCAGTAGGTGCCGGGTTCCAGATAGATACCTACGGTGCCGTCCTGGCCGGTAATGAGGGTACGGAGTTCCTGGGTACAGGCTTCATCCGCATAGACAGTAATATGCCAGCCGGAAATCTCGTCACCCGTGTTGGTGGACTTGGTAAAGTAGCCCAGGCCCTGCTCCTTGTTCAGCCACTGGTCAACGGCGGTTTTTCCGTACTCCACGGTAACGGTGTGGTAGCCCAGCTCCCCAGACCAATAGGGGTCCTCGGTGGGAGACTCCATAACGAGATACTTTCCTGGAATCAGGTTGGGAATGTGGATGCGCCCTGTCGTGTCTGTGGTGAAGGGAGAGCCAGGAATTTCCGCACCATCCTTTTTGACAATGAACTTCCAACCGTCCAGATGATTGCCGGTATTGGTAGACTTTCGGATTTCCAGTGCGCCGTACTGTGTGTTGGCGAAGCTCACAGAAGCCGTCTGACTGGCTACTATGGTCACGGTTTTCACGCTGGTATCGCAGACCCAATAAGGGGCACTGGAAGCCAGCTCCTTGGCGTACAGAATTCCGGGCTGTAAGCCGGATACGGTCACGGTGCCGTCGTTGCCGGTTGTAAAGGGAGAACCGGAGATAGGATTGGTGCAGGCCGAATCTGTGTACAGGCCGATTTTCCACCCGCCCAGGTTCTGACCGGTGTTCGTGGTTTTTGTGATCTTCACGGAGCCGGAGGATAGCTTGTTATAGAAGCTGACACTGGTGGTAGTTCCGTTGGACACCGTGACTCTCTGCGGATTCTCTCCGGAACAGGTGTAGCGGGAGGCAATGGCACTGTTGGTATGCCCCAGCTCCTTGACGTAGTAGGTTCCGGCATTCAGCCCGGTGATGCTGATTCTGCCGCTGGTGTCCGTGGTGTGCGGGCCGGATACCAGGGTGGTGCAGGCGGCATTGGAATACACACCGAAACGCCAACCAGATAAATTCTGACCGTCCTCCGTGGTTTTTACCAGGGCAATGGCACCGGGGTCCGGGGCGTTGATCTTAAAATAGGCCCGCAGTGTATCCACCTGGGGAGAATACAGCTTGACACAGGTCTGGTAAGTGCTGCTGGCACTGTAGTAAATGGATACAGTGGAGTTTTCCGCAGAGGGCAGATTCCGGGTAGCACTGAATAGAGCTGTGGGAGAAATAGAGCCTGTTTTGGTGATGGTCAAGGTGTTCCCAGACTTGGAAAACGAAGCACCATTCCCATTGGTGAAGGAGAAGTTCCCCAGTACACCGTTGGAATCCGTAACGCTTACCTGGCTCCCGCTCATGGTGATGGTGGGTGCGGAGCCGGAGGAGCGACTGGTAAAGCTGGGGATTTTCATAGCGTTCTGGACACTGGAAACAATGCTGTTGTACTTCTCCGCAAAACCGGAAACGCTGGCGACACCCGCATTGTAGAATACATCCCCGCTGGTATAACCGTTGGAGCCACGGCGGTTGAAGGTATCCGCATCCCGCAATCCCGTTACGATCTCATAGATCAGGAACTGGGTGGCGATCCGGGTGGACACATTGGGGTTGTTGGCCATGGCCGTGGTTTTGACGCTGTAATTGCTGTCCCACAGTTGCCGGGAGTACAGCAGCGTCAGGGCGATGGCCTGGCGGTAGGAATAGGGCATGGCATACCAGACATTACTGCCACGGGTGCTGCCGCTGCCAGATACCCCCAGATCCTCGTCCATGTAGTTGCCCGAAGTGCTGGCTGCGTAATTCTTGCATGGTTCGATGCAGTACAGCGGATCGTCCTCATAGGGAACATTGTTGTACCGTGCAAAGTGCCAGCCCAGATTTTTGATGTAGGCTGTTTTTGCGGCATCGCTTCCATTGGGATTGTAGGTCACAGACACCTGACTTCTCAGGACCGTGGTGTAATTGGGTCTTGCCTTGTCAAACAGAAGCACGTTGCTGACCGTGGAGGCGTAGGCGGCAAGCCGGCCGTCCTCAACGGCATCTTCCGGGGCATCTTCTACCGGGTCAGCTTCCGGTTCCGTGACTTCCGTTTCCGATTCCGTGGTTTCCGTTGCCTCTGGCGGGTTGGTTGTTTCTGACGGCGGTTCTATGGATTCTGAGGGAACTTCCGTTTCCGGTGGAGCCGTCGTTTCTTCCGCTGCCTCCGTTGCGGCTTCGGATGCTTCCACTTCCTCGGAGGTCTTCGCTTCATCCGCAAAGGCACAGGGCACCAGCCCTGCCAGTAGCACGGCCACCAGAAACAGGCAGAACCCTCGTTTCATAATTTTTCGCATGGCATTTTCCTTTCACAAAAGAATCACCCGCCGATTTTGGCAGGTGTCTACGTTTCTTTCAGCTGGTACAGCTGGTTATACAATATAAGGGGGAGTGTGAGGGGGAGGGGAACGACACCCTGGAGCCATTATCGGTCACGCTCCTTTTGCCGGAGCTGATACCGGTGGTAATACTCCAGAGCCTTGATAACGTAATCCTCCGTCTGCTTGGCGGTGAAGTTTTTTGGAATGAAAGGCTTCAACCGCTCGGATTGGAAGCTGATTTTCTCCCGCTGGTTGGGCTTCTGCTCACACATAATGGAGAGGATCACGTCGGCGTTGAGCCTGCCATTCTGGGAAAATTCTTTCATCTTCAGGGCCTGAGCCAAGGATGGGGTGGACTGCTCGGAATTGATGGAATCCAGCAAGCTGTTTTGTTCCTCCTCGGTCAGATAGGAAAGCTCCACGGCGGGCCGGAAAGCAATTTTCCCAGAGTCCACTAAATCCAGCAGAGGCGGAATAAGGTGGGTGAGGCGGATGTAGCGTTTGATTTGTGTTGAACTGTCACTTGTCTGTCCGGCAAGTTCCTCGTTGGAGCGACTACCCTGTAACTTCGGTCCCACTGGGTCCGAAGTTAAATCCGTCCGCTGCCCTTGCCTGTTCATAGCCTCCAGCCGCATTTTATAGGAAAATGCTTTTTCGCTGGGCAGAATGGTGGTGCGCTGAAGATTCGATTCCACCATAAGGATAATGGCCTCGTCTCTGGAAAGCTCCTTGATTTCCGCTTTCACGGTGGCGAGGCCCGCCAGTTCACAGGCTTTTGTTCTGCGGTGGCCGGAGACGATTTCATACCGTCCATCCGGCTTCTGCCGCAGTGTCACCGGAGTGATGATGCCCCGCTCCTTGATGCTCTCCACCAGCTGATCCATGTCCTCGTCTAAACGGACATGAAAGGGATGGTTCGGAAATTCGTCAATTTCCGAAAGGGGAATTTCATGGATTTTGGGGAGCTTGGATTCTGCCCGCTCCTTATCATCCATGAACAGTTCATCTAGCCCCGTCAGACCGAGATCGATTTGTTTCTTTGCCAAGTTCGGCTACCTCCTTTGTCAAGTTTGTGTATGCCTGGGCGACCCGGCTTTTGGGATCAAAGGCGAAAATGCTTTTCCCCTCGCCGGAGGCCTCGGCGGCTCGGACAGAGCGGGGAATTTCCGTGTCAAATACCCGGACGCTGCCGCCCAATGTGGAGCGCAGGGCGGCGATAATGCTTTTGGCATTGTTGGTTCGCCCGTCCACCATGGTCATAAGGATGCCGTCGATTTTCAGTTTCGGATTGATCTGCCGCCGCACTCTGCTGATGGTGCGGATGAGCAGATTCAGACCCTTTGTGGAAAGAAAGTCCGGTGCGGACGGGATGATCACGCTGTCGGCGGCAACCAGAGCATTGACGGACATCAGCCCCAAGGACGGCATACAGTCAATGAGAATGTAGTCGTAGTTCTCTTTCACCCGGCTGAGAACGGATTTCAGCACCTGTTCCCGGGACATGGCATTGAACAGACTCATTTCCACGCCGGACAGTTCAATGTTCGCAGGAAGCAGATCGACCCCCTCGCCGCTATGGATAATGCCTTCTTCCCAGGGAACAGATTCATCCCGGATTTCGGCCTGCATGGCAGTAGCCAGCGTGGTGTCCAGATCTTCGTCAGCGTTCCGTATTCCTAAGCTGATGGTCAAACTGTGCTGGGGATCATCGTCTACCAGCAGCACCCGATTTCCGGCTTGCGCAAGACCGACACCCAGATTGACGGTGGAAGTGGTTTTTCCAACACCTCCCTTCTGATTGACAATGGCAATGGTTTTGCAGTGATTCATTTTGTACCTCCTATTGTTATTTTGCTTTTTTTCTGCTCCACCAAAACACAGAAAATCTTTCTGCGCTTTGGTCGGTGCGTTTCATTCGGCCTCGCCCCCTAAACACACAAAGGGAAATCATCTGACGCGCGAGAGCGAATCGAGTCCATGGGCCTTCCACCCCTGCCGGGTCCTCCGCCAGCTCCGTAGAGAAGTATCATTGTCCTATCTGAACCCTCGTCGCCTTGTTGGTGGCAATCCAACATTGGAGGCAGCATTTCTCGCTCAGCACCTTTGCTTCAGCCCTTGCGGGCTTCTTCGCTTTGTACCCCTTATGGGGCAGGTGGTCACGGCGTACTGTCCTCCCGGCTCCGATCCAGAAGAATGTATCAGATGAATGAATATGAAGTTTTCAAGGTTCAGTCGAAAAGGGCTTGAAAAAACTCCTTTCACCTATCGCGGCGAAAACGGCATTTTGTTAGGGTGTTTTTTAAAAAATTTTTTGAAATATTTTTGTGGGATGAATTTATAGGTTCTATGAGTACAAAAAACCGGCATTCCAAGAACGTGGAATGCCGGTAAGAGGGAGCATCAGGAAATGAGATGTTTTTTGCTGGTTACTTGGTAAGGAGATGATTTAGTATAAGGAAAGGAAATTGTAGCGCATATAGTAATGAACCTCATCTTGAATTTTTACGGATTCAATGATAAAATTACATACACAAATAAGCTGATTGATGAAATGCAAGAATAGCACAATGAAATGAGGTTCTATCAATGGCACATCAGATGACGATTCATAATTTGGGGCCAATTCAGGATTGCACCCTGGAATTGAGAAATTTTACGGTTTTGGCTGGGCCGCAATCCAATGGTAAAAGTACCATTGCGAAGGCTGTGTATTTCTTTCGGACAGTCAAACAGGATATTCTGCAAATTATGATGCAGGGAGGCCCTAAAAACGCAACCGGACTGAGTGGCGCAAAATGGGATATGACGGTAAAGGCCAGAATGCGTGAAAAATTTTTGCAGTTGTTTGGTACTTCGTGGGTAATGCCGCCGGACATGGAGTTGGTCTATCACTATAACGGTAAAAATTATATTCGTGTATTCCTAATCAACGGCAAAAATCAGACGGACCACAATTATATTGATTTTGAATTTAGCGATCAGCTTCAAGATTATTTAGTTGACTTAGAAGAGCATTCTTTTTTGAATTTGCTGCCAGGTCAGAGAGAATCTGAGGAAACACATCTGAATCGACTGTTTGATGATCCCTATGAGACGGTTTTTATTCCTGCGGGCAGAAATCTGATCACGCTTTTGAGTACGCAGCTGAACTATATTTTCACTTCGTTGGAAGGGTCCCAGCTCCGAAATATCGATTATATTACAAAGCGATATACGGAATTGATTTTGAAATTGAAACCTTATTTCCAAGATGGGATGGAAGCAGTCTGGGAGAGCGTAAAAAGTGATGCTGAAAAAACAGCAAAAAAAAGAAGGGTTGGTCCAATCATTAATCTACTTCTAAATATTGCGGACCAGGTTCTTCATGGAAGCTATAAATATGTGGATGGTGAGGAACGGCTCTATTTAGATAGTGCCAACTATGTGAAAATTAACCTGGCTTCCTCTGGGCAGCAGGAGGTAGTCTGGATTTTTAATCTGCTGTTTTATTATCTGCTTGAGGAGAAAAAGGTATTTCTGATCCTGGAGGAGCCTGAATCCCATCTATACCCAGAGTCCCAAAGACTGATTGCAGAAGTTCTTAGTCTGTTTGCAAACAGTGATAAGCAGATGCTTGTAACGACCCATAGCCCGTATATCTTAGGAACATTCAATTACTTGCTGATTGCAGCGCAATGCCCAGAGCAGCACCAAGTAGAGCTTTCAAAGAGTGTTCACAAAAGAATGTGGCTGGAACCACAGAAAAGCGGAGCCTATTTTATTCAAAATGGAAGCCTCACTAACATCCTTGTAGAAGAGGATGGCTTAACACTCATAAAGAATGAGGTGATAGACGGGGCATCTGCGGAAATCAATAACCGTTCGGACATTGCGCTGGAACTGCTGGAAACGGGGGATGTGTGATGCTGTTGCTTACAGAAGCCAAGCCTTACCGTGCAGGAAAAAACCCCAATTATGTATCCAAAGACAAACACTGTACGCATATTGGAAACAATGTGAATGCCAGCTATGTTGAACAGTACAAGGTGGACGGAGAGGTTTTTCCAGTCGGTTCCGGCCCGGAGAGATGTGACTTTTTGCTGCTGAATGAAAACGCAAGGACGGCGTATTATATCGAACTGAAAGGTAGCAGTATCCCCAAAGCCATCCAGCAGCTTAACAATACTGTCTCCATGCTGAGAGCAAGACATCCTCAATGTGATAAGATCTTGTATCGGATCATTTACCGCTCAGGAAGCCATGAAACAAATTCCAGTGAGACGCTTCGCTGGAAGAAAAAAGTTGGAATTGATCGAGTCGTTATCAAATCCCAGAAATTGGAAGAGAACATATGAAGGGATAACGAGATTAAAAAAGACTGACACTATAAGAGTTTGCTGGGGATAGCATATGTAATTACTCAAAGAGTTCTAGATTAATACGGCGGTTAAAGCAGTGTTATAAGAGCCTTATCTGGTGAATCAAGTGCGTGTATAGCGCTTTACAAACAAAATTTTGGACTATTACTACCGCTTTTCTAGAAAAATGAGAAAGGATGTAGATCGGATTGTGCAAGAATACACATGTACCTGATAAGCTAGAAGGCTATTTGCTCCAAGTTAGGCATGCGCTGTTCGAGTTAATCCCATTGGAAGACAGAATCATAAGTGTTGAAGCATATGACGATGTTGCAGTTGAATCTGATGATGTACTAATAGCCGAGCAGATGAAAAGTGTACTATCGAGCAGCAATCCTGTTGCAAACAGGTCTGAAGTGTTTTGGAAGTGCCTAAAGAACTGGTGCGAGTATCTTAACAGTGGGGAATTGCCAAATAAAACAGTTGCTCTGCGGTATGTTGTTGTTGCGAATAGAAATTTGACAATTGGTGAGATACCGAAGATGTTTGATGGAGCGAAGACAGAAAAAGATGCATCTGATGCTTTAGAGGCGGCAAGAGATGAATTGTTTGGGAGCGAGACCAATCCTAAACAACCATCGTTCAATAAGAACGTTAAGGAGTACATTGATTATTGTTTTGCAGCAGAGAACAAAGCAACTATGCTGCATGTCACCTGTGCAATGGAAATCGATCTCCATGAAGATTCATATGACAACGAACTTAGAGTAAACTTTAATCGCCAAACTATTCCAGAGGAATATTCAGAAAACCTTTTTGTTTCAATGCTAGGATGGGTTCAGGAAAAAATTCATCAGCAGACAAAGCAGAATAAGCCCGCTTTTATATTGTCTGAGGACTACAGAAAAGAACTAAAGGCACAGGTTCGAAGTCGCGATATTCGCCATATTTTGACAGCAGTATCTATTCAGCCAGACGCAAGTACAACTGCCTCAGAAATAGAGAGACATGATACATACATAAAGCAGCTCGAGATTATCGATACAGATACAACGGAAATATATAATGCTGCTAGCGATTTTTTGCACACAAAGTCAGAAAGAATTGAATGGGCCAAGTTAGGAATTGTTACAGAAGACAGCCTACGAGAGTATTCTGATGCACTTACAAGAATATGGAATAATAATCGGATAATCGTAAACTGTACGCCGAATGTCGATGAAGTAGGGAAAGGAAAACTGCTATTGGCTCATTGCCAAAACGACTCTATCAGATATTTGCTACAGGGGGCAACTACGCCAAGCTTTTTTGGACCAGGTTCGCTATATGCGTTAGCCAATGAACCATCAACCAATCCTGCAATTGGTTGGCACCCTCGCTATACACTGTTATTGGAGGCGCTGAAGGATGCAGAATGATCTTTCAAGGGATATTTACCTGGTTCAAAATCCTGCTATTGGTGCAGCAATATTGTGGCGATTTGTGTGTGGGTACTATGCAAATGAGAATAAACCAGTTCCATTTCCATTGCTCTTTATTGTTTTACCAGTTGTGTTTAGAGAAGATATGTGCACGGTAATCAAATCAACGCAGAAAAGGAAAGGTCTGTCAAAGGTTTCTGAGCGACTTTTTGAAAATAAGAAAAAAGATAGTCTGTATTCAATTAATAGTACAGCCATTGTACTTAGGCCACTAACATTAAAAGCATTTTCCTTTGGTATTTCAGCAAGTTTGTTCTCGCTTGATAAATCAACAGCCTATGTTTACCCGCTTGTTAGAACCAAAACGAGCAGTATTTCTGCAACGACAAAAAATATGCTGGATGCTGCGGAAAAATTAGGCGGATGGTGTGCGGAACTTAGTTTATTAGAAATCGAAAAATGGCTGAAAGTGAGATTTTAGTATGAAATTTTCAATTGAAAGTGTTATATTGTGGCCCAGGAAGAGTGGATGCACTTATCGAGAAGTTGTGTTTTGTCAGGATAAAGTCAATGTCATTACGGGCGCTTCACGGACAGGAAAATCGGCTATTATCCCTATCATTGATTACTGCTTAGGATCAGACAAATGTGCAATTCCCGTTGATACAATAAGAAATGCGTGCCTGTGGTTTGGGGTCATGTTTTGTCTCGACAATGAGAAAATGCTTCTTTGCAGAAAAGAGCCAGGGAGGCAGATCGCCACGAGCGAAATGTTTATCCTTAGAGGGACAGATATTGAAATACCTGATACGATTTCCGCAAATACGACTGTTACAGAAGTAAAAAATATCCTAAATGAGCTTTTTCAAATATCCTTTTTGGAAATCGATGCTACCTCGAAATTTTATTCTGCACGGCCCTCGTATAGAGATTTTATGGCATTTATTTTTCAGCCTCAAAACATTGTGGCGAATGCGGATGTTATGTTTTATAAAACAGATACTATGGAGCATCGTCAGCGTTTGATAAATATTTTCCCGTATGCGCTTGGTGCTGTTACCCCCAAAGTTTTGGAGGCGAAACAGGAACTTGAGAAACTCAGAAAAAATCAGGAAAGATTGATTCGAGAAATCAAAGCGGTAAAAGATGTTTCGGAGCAGTGGAAGCAAGAAGTTGCTGGCTGGATTGCACAAGCAAGGGAAATGGGGCTGACGGATGTTATGCCGGACCCGAATATGTCATTTGAGCAGCAAGTGAATGTCCTGGCTTTAATTGTTCAAAAAACGGAAGATATTTCTAATATATCGCCGGATAAGATAAAAGATATGTCTTCGGAACTAGTATCTCTCAGAAAAGAGGAAAGTGAGGTTTCTTCAGCTTTATTTGCGCTTCAAACACGATATTCCCAAATGTTGCAATTGCGTGAGTCTATGAATAAATACGAGGACTCCTTGCAGATTCAAGTGGAGCGTCTGGAGATTTCATCATGGTTGAGATCTCTTGTGGGTTCCGATGATGTATGTCCAATATGTAACTCAGTGCATAATGGCGTTAAAAATGAATTAAACGAGCTCTGTGATGCGATTGCTATCATTGAAGAATCTGCAATTGAAATGAAAACTGTTCCGGCGGCGTTCGAGAGAGAAATGCAGGTCGTGAATGATGATATATCACAGTATAGCGAAAAGCTATCAGCAGTACGGAAACGTATTTCTATTGAAAGCCATAAAACAACTAATGTTGCAGACAAAAAGTATACCCTTTCTGAAATTTCGCGATTTCTGGGGCGGCTTGATGCAAGTCTTCAAACCTATGAGAGAATTGGAAAAGATAGCGAACTAGATGCTCGGTTGGCAGAACTTTCTGATAGGGTGGAAGAATTGTCTCATATTGTGGACGAAAAAGATATCAAGAAGAAGCAAGAGGCGGCAATAAAGTATATTAATCAGAAAGTAGGTGAAATTGTTCAAAATCTGGATGCTGAGCATCCAGATAACCCGGTTGAATTTTTGATAAAAGATTTGACGCTGAAGGTCAAGGGAGCCGGAGGCCGAGATGACTATTTGTGGGAAATTGGAAGTGCATCAAACTGGCTGGCATACCATGTTGCAACTATTCTTGCTTTTCAACAGTTCTTCCAGACCCGCGGATCAGTCTCGATGCCCAACTTTGTAATATTTGATCAACCTAGTCAGGTCTACTTTCCACATATGAAGCAAAAGACTGATGAGCAAGAGGCCGAGATTCCGGATGAAGATAAGATGGCGGTAAAAAAGATTTTTTCTGCAATGGCAAGCTTCTTAGAAATAGTGAATCATAAGGTCCAGATTATAGTTACGGAGCATGCGGATGAGGATATATGGGGAGATGTTCAGGGCACCTATTTGGTTGAGCGTTGGAGGGGTAACGACAAAAAGTTGGTCCCGTTAGAATGGTTGCAATAAATTATTATTGGGGAAATTTTAAGTCCTACTCGCCTGCAAGGGTTTGGGGTCCTGTCGGTTCGAAAAACAGGCCGATTGAACAAAGTCTTTTCATAGACGAGTGCTATAAACAGGAGTTGATTAGTAACGACATTGGTTTACGTAGAGCGACAGCATCGTATATCCCAATGTGATTCGGAAAACCAACCAAACGTCGGTTTTTCAGAGGCCTGCAAACAGCTTGCTAACAGAGTACCTAGTACAGCATCGTATACGCCATCACATAGACAAACAATTACGGATACAAAAATGGCATATAAGGTCACAAAACAGCATGATTTCGGAACAAATCGTGCGTGTGGCCAATACACCGTGCCTACTCCTAAGCGGCAGGTCGGAGGTTAGAGTCCTCTCTGGGGTGCCAGCAGCCGGGAACGGAAGGTCCGTTCCCGGCTGTGCTTCGTTTATTGAATCATTTCAATGCCCTTTCTAAGCGTCTGGGCGTCGATGGCGCCGGAGGAACGGGCCACGGCCCGGCCCTGTGCGTCGATAAAATAGGTACATGGGATGGCATTGACGCCATAGGCTGCGGCGGCGCTGAGTTGGGTGTCGTAGTAGGCGGGGAGGGTGTATCCCTGCTCCTTCAGATAGGCGGAGGCGGTTTCCACTGTCTCCCGGCTGCCGTCCGTCAGATTCACAATGAGAAACTGCACATCGCCGCCCAGCTCGTCATAGGTTTCCTGAAAGTCCGGCAGCTCCATCTTGCAGGGCCCGCACCAGCTGGCCCAGAAGTTCAGCACGATGGGCTTGCCGAAATAATCGGACAGGGAAACCGGGTTCCCATCCAGATCATACACGGTGAAATCCGGCGCAGTCACCGCCGGCTCGGTGGTTTCCGTCTCCGCCGCAGCGGGTCCGGCGGAAGATAGCTGCACGGCCTCCTGTTCGGATTCCAGATTCCCATAGAGCCAATAGGCCCCTGCCAGCAGCACAATCAGCACGGCTGCCGCAAGGATCAGGGTTTTCTTGCTGTTCATCGGTTCCCTCCTATGCCAGCTGCCGCAGCAGCCGGCCCAGCATTCCGGAAGCCATCAGAATGCCGATCAGGATCAGGAAACCGCCGCTGAGCAGATTGATGATTTGATAATGCCGCTTTACCCAGTCAAACGCCCCCTTCAGCGCGTCAATCAGCACGGCGCTGAGGAGGAACGGGATGCCCAATCCCAGCGAGTAGGCAAGCAGCATGAGCGTGCCCTCAAGGACGTGCCCCTGCTGGGTGGCGAGGGCCAGCGCGGAGCCGAGAAATGCGCCGACGCAGGGGGTCCAGCCCAGTGAGAAGATGATGCCGAACAGGGCGGCGGAGAAAAAGGTCATGTCCTGCGCATCCAGAACCCGGCTGCCGCCGTGAAACAGATTCCAGCGGAACAGGCCCAGATAGTTCAGGCCGAATACGATGACAATGATGCCGCTGACCAGATTGACAATCCTCTGATACCGCACCAGCAGGCTGCCGATGCTGCCGGCGAGGGCGCCCATGGCCGTAAACACTGCCGTAAACCCGACAACGAAGCCGAGGGCACAGCGCAGGGTCTTGCCGGTGCTGCGCTGGCCGCCGCCGGCAAAATAGGACACATAGATGGGCAGCATGGGCAGCAGGCAGGGGGACAGAAAGGTGACAATGCCCTCCAGAAACGAAACCAGATACCGCATTCGTTATCCCTCCCGATCGGAAAGAAAGCCTTCCGCCATATGCACTGCCACAGCCCCGTCGGCAACAGCCGTGACCACCTGACGTACCGGTTTGGTTCGCACATCGCCGGCGGCGTAAACCCCCGGAAGCTCAGTGGCGGTGGTCTCGTCGGCAACGAGATACCCCTGCTCGTCCAGCTTGAGCTGGCCTTCAAACAGCGTTGTTGCCGGACGCCGTCCGACGCTGATAAAAACACCGTCGCAGGGAATTTCTTCTTCCGTGCCGCTGAGCTTGTTCCGGATACGAATGCCGGTGAGCCTGTCCCCATGGGGAAACCGAACAGCCTCACTGTTCCAGCGAAATTCCACATTTTTCGCATTCTTCAGCGGCTCATGATAGATTTTTTCCGCCCGCAGGGTATCCCTGCGGTGGACGACGATGACTTTTTTCGCCACGCGGCTGAGCAGCAGCGCATCCGCCGCCGCGCTGTTCCCGCCGCCCACAACCACCACGGTTTTTCCCCGGTAAAACATCCCGTCACAGGCGGCGCAGTAGTGCAGGCCCCGTCCGGTCAGAGCCTGCTCCTCCGGCAGTCCCAGCGTTCTGGGAACCGCCCCGGTGGCGATTACCACGGTTTTTCCGTAAAATGTTCCTTCGCTGCTTTGTAGCACCTTGGGATTGGAAGAAAGGTCCACGGCTCGAACTTCCGCCAGTTCCACCGCCGCGCCAAACCGCAGGGCCTGAGACTCCATTTTCTGCGCCAACGTAAAGCCGTCGATGCCGTCCTCGAAGCCGGGGTAGTTGTCGATCTGATGGCTCAGCGCCATCTGCCCGCCGGGAGACAGCTGTTCCAGCACCAGCGCGGACAGTCCTGCCCGTGCGGCGTACAGGGCAGCGGTGAACCCTGCCGGCCCGCCGCCGAGAATGACCATATCGAAAAGGGTGGGTTTTTCTGTATTTTTCATTTATTGAAAGACTCCTCCAGGAACTGGTCGATCATGGCTTTGGATTCCGGCGCGACAATGGAAGCGACAGCCTGTCCGTTTTGATACAGCACCAGCGTGGGAATTACTTCAATCTGTTCCTGCTGGGAAAGCGCAGGCTCGTCGTCGATATTGACCTTTCCCACAATCAGGGAATCCCCGTATTGCTGGGCGATTTTGTCATACGCCGGCCCGATGCGGCGGCAGTAGGTGCACCAGGGTGCCCAGAAATCCACCAGCACAGGTTTGTCAGCTTGTGACAGCGCGGCGCGGAAGGCTTCAGCATTCAGATTCGTTGCGGACATGGGAAAATCCTCCTTGGTATCTATTTGCCTTTAGTATATCCATATTCCGGAGAAATTCCGTGATGAAATCACCAATTGCGTTGGGCAAAAGGAAACCCGCCGGGAGAACCCGGCGGGCATTGTCAGCTGCACTGGCTGCTGTCGTCGCGTCGTTCGTCGCAGTGGTCGGGAGAAAACTGTTTGGAGGGGAAGGGAATCCGGCTGAACATCTCGCAGGGATCCTCGGTGCAGCAGCTCCCGGCGGCATCGCAGCACTCCTTGGTGGGGATGGAGTAATCCAGCACCGGGATCACCAGCTGGGCGTCCCGTTCCAGCCGGACAATGGAGAACTGCCCCAGGGTGACAAACAGCCGCCGCTGCCCGCCGGAGAGCACCAGCTCCTCGTCGAAGACGGAGCAGATGCCCTGGGGAATCTGCGCCGTGACGGTGTCGCTGGCGCATTCGCCAACGTCCCGGATTTTGGAACCCAGCACCATGGGGTCCAGAACCTCCACCACGGCGGTGGGCCGGTTTGCCGCGCAAATCGTGTGCCCGTCGGGGCTGCCCAGACGGGTATCGCTGCGGAAGATGTGGGCGCGGCTGTCCTCGCCGCACAGGACGGCCCGCTTGCTGAATACAGCCAGTCCGTAGAGGGTCGTGGGACGGCAGGAGCCTACCACCGCGTCCGCCAGCACACGGTAGTAGAAAGTGATGTCAATGCAGTAGTGGTTCCGGTCAAAGGCGACAGGCTCCACATCGATGTAGGTGTGAATCAGCTCCGCGCTGCGGACCCGGACATTGGCGGCTGTGTCCAGAAGCTGCTGAGAACCGCAGGTCAGGTAGACCCGGAGATCTTCAATGCAGTCCTTGTCACGGCAGGAGTCGGTGATCTTTCGCGTGTGGATGGACATGGTCTGACGCAGATCGCTGGAATCGCTGCGCAGAGTGTCCTGGCATTGGTCTGACATGGAAATACCTCCCAATATGAAGATAAGCATACGCTTATAGGACAGTTTATGCGCACATTGCCAGGAAGTGCATAAAAGCGGGGAAGAGCCATGGACTCTTCCCCGCGCAGGGCTACCACTGAAAACGATAGACGGTCTGACTGTGATAGCGCTGTCCGGCCTTTGTAATGGGCTGGGGCCAGTCGGGATGGTGCAGCGCGTCCGGATAATACTGGGTTTCCAGAGCAACGCCGGTATTTTTCCCGTAGTATACGCCGCCCTTGCCGTGCGCGTCCAGATAATTGCCGGAGTAGAACTGAATGCCGGGGCAGTCGGTATAGACCGCCATGCTCCGACCGGAGACCGGGTCATGGAGCTGGGCACAGGGGTTGCAGAAGACCTCCCAGTTGTGGTCATAGCCGCCCTGCAGCTGAAGACATTCATAATCCTGACGCAGGTCCCGGGAGATGGGCTTGGGCACCCGGAAATCCATAGGCGTTCCCTCCACGCTGCGCTTTTCGCCGGTGGGAATACTCTCGGCGTCAGCGGGGGTGAAGAACCTGCCGGGCAGGGTCAGTACCTGCTCCATGGCGGCATCGGTGTGCTCGTGACCGCGCAGATTGAAGTAGCTGTGGTTAGTCAGGTTGAACACGGTGTCCTGGTCGCAGATTCCGTCGTATACGATGTGCAGGCCGCCGGAGGCGTCCAGAGAATAGGTCACGCGGATCTCGGCATTTCCGGGAAAGCCCTGATCGCCGTGGGGGCTGTGCAGCTCCAGAACGACTTCGGTGTCGGTGTGGGAAATGAGCTTCCACAGCCTCTTGAAGTAGAAGTCGGGACCGGAGTGCAGATTGTTCCCGTTTTCGTTGGGCGTCAGGCAGCAGTCTCTGCTCCCCAGGCGGAAGGCCGCGCCCTGAATGCGGTTGGCACTGCGTCCGACAGTTGCGCCCAGACAGCCGTCACCGTTTGCGTAGCCCGCGCAGTCGTCAAAGCCCAGCACCACGTCAGCCAGATTGCCGGCGCTGTCGGGAACCAGCAGGGAGACCAGCGCCGCGCCGTAGTCTGTAATCCCAGCGGTGACGCCGCCGCAGGATATTGTGTAGAGGCCGGCTTCCTCACCGGATGGCAAAATGCCGAATTTTTTTTCCACGGAAATTGCTCCTTTCATTTTTCACGGAGAAACACACAGGGTTATGTAAAGGTGCTTTTTGGAATTATACTATAATCCGCTCCCGATTTCAAACTTTTCTTTCAAAAAGTCGTGAAAAACGACAACAATCGACTGCCCGGCAGACGGTTTTCGGCCGAACCAAAAACGGCAACTTTTTCCCGGCGAAAAGGAATATACTGTATTTTGTGTCTGGGGCTTGACAAAACCACAATATCTTGTATAATAAGCCCAGCATCAGTCCCGTGACCTACAGAACCCCCAAGGAGGAGTACCCAATGAAAATCATTAAACGCAACGGCGCGGAAGTCGTTTTTGACATTGATAAGATCATCATGGCCGTGACCAAGGCCAATGAAGCGGCGGATGAAAAGGTGCGGATGACCCCGCTGCAGATCCGGCGAATCTCCGAGAGCGTGCAGATTTCCTGCGAGGAAATGGGCCGCAGTCCCTCTGTGGAGGAGATTCAGGACTTGGTGGAGAAGGCCATCATGGCCCACGGCGCCTTTGAGGTCGCCAAGGAATACATCACCTACCGCTACACCCGTTCTCTGGCCCGGCAGTCCAACACCACCGACGACCGGATTCTCAGCCTGATTGAGTGCAACAATGAGGAGGTCAAGCAGGAGAACGCCAATAAGAACCCTACTATCAACGCGGTTCAGCGGGACTACATGGCAGGCGAGGTCAGTAAGGACATTACCCGCCGGATTCTGCTGCCCCCGGAGATCGTGGCGGCCCACGAGGCGGGCATCATCCATTTCCATGACTCCGACTATTATGCCCAGCATATGCACAACTGCGATCTGGTGAATCTGGAGGATATGCTGCAAAACGGCACCGTCATTTCCGGCACCCTGATCGAGAAGCCCCATTCCTTCTCCACCGCCTGCAACATTGCGACTCAGATCATCGCCCAGGTGGCCTCCAACCAGTACGGCGGCCAGTCCATTTCCCTTACCCATCTGGCGCCCTTTGTCCAGATCAGCCGGGAGAAGATTCGCAAGAGCGTGGAAAAGGAAATGGCAGCCTTCGGCGTTTCTCCCAGTGAAGAAGCCATCACCAAGGTGGTGGAGGACCGGCTGCGGGAGGAAGTCCGCCGGGGCGTGCAGACCATCCAGTATCAGGTGGTGACCCTCATGACCACCAACGGACAGGCTCCCTTCATCACCGTGTTCATGTACCTCAATGAGGCGAGAAACGAGCAGGAGAAGAAGGATCTTGCCATGATTATTGAGGAGACCCTGCGCCAGCGCTACGAGGGCGTGAAGAACGAAAAGGGTGTGTGGATTACCCCTGCCTTCCCCAAGCTGATCTATGTGCTGGAGGAGGACAACGTCCGGGAGGGCACGCCCTATTTCTACCTGACCCGTCTGGCGGCTGAGTGCACCGCCAAGCGGATGGTGCCTGACTACATCAGCGAGAAGAAGATGCTGGAGCTGAAGGTGGATAAGAACGGCGAGGGCCACTGCTACACCTGCATGGGCTGCCGCTCCTTCCTGACCCCCTATGTTGACCCGGAAACCAACCAGCCCAAGTACTACGGCCGCTTCAATCAGGGCGTCGTCACCATCAACCTGGTGGATGTGGCGCTGTCCTCCGGCAGAGACATGACGAAGTTCTGGGAGATTTTTGAGGAGCGTCTGGAGCTGTGCCATCAGGCGCTGCAGTGCCGTCACGAGCGGCTGAAGGGCACCCTTTCCGATGCGGCTCCCATTCTGTGGCAGTATGGTGCTCTGGCCCGGCTTCCCAAGGGCGAGCCCATTGATAAGCTGCTCTACGGCGGCTACTCCACCATTTCTCTGGGCTACGCAGGCCTGTATGAGTGCGTCAAGTACATGACCGGAAAGTCTCACACCGACGAGGAGGCCAAACCCTTTGCCCTGTCCGTCATGCAGAAGATGAACGATAAGTGCAAGCAGTGGAAGACGGCGGAGAACATCGACTACTCCCTTTACGGCACCCCGCTGGAATCCACCACCTACAAGTTTGCCAAGTGCCTGCAGAAGCGGTTCGGTGTCATTCCCGGCATTACCGACAAGAGCTACATCACCAACTCCTACCATGTCCACGTCAGCGAGCAGATCGATGCCTTTACCAAGCTGTCCTTTGAGGCGGAGTTCCAGCGGCTGTCTCCCGGCGGCGCCATCAGCTACGTGGAGGTGCCCAATATGCAGCAGAATATCGACGCGGTGCTGGAGGTTATGCAGTTCATTTACGACAACATCATGTATGCCGAGCTGAACACCAAGTCTGACTACTGTCAGGAGTGCGGCTATGACGGCGAGATCTCCATTCAGGAGGATGCCGACGGCAAGCTCATCTGGGTTTGCCCCCAGTGCGGCAATACCGACCAGAGCAAAATGAACGTGGCAAGACGAACCTGCGGCTACATCGGCACCCAGTACTGGAACCAGGGCCGTACCCAGGAGATCAAGGATCGGGTTCTGCATCTGTAAATATACCCACAAAACCATGAAGCGTTTCGCCACTTCATGGTTTTTTTATAGGAAAATGTGTCTTCCCTGCAGGATAGACTCGGTTTGTACTTGCGTTTTTGGAAAGAAAAGGCTATAATGGGGTCACTATTTCGTGGAGAGGATCGTATGGCGAACAACAATCAGGATTGGGAAGCGCTTGGCAGGAATATTCAGGACATCATTGACCAGGCTGTCAATTCTCAGGATTATCGGAAATTGAATCAGACCATCACCCATACGGTGAACTGTGCCATTGACCTGGGCGGGGAAGCGGTGCGCCGGGCGGTGGACAGTGCTTCCCGGGCAGTAGACAACGCTTCCTGGGCTGTGGATAATGCTTCCCGGACGGCGCAGGTGAGGAAAAAACCCGCCGTGATCGAGCAGCGGGAAGCCCTTCCCGTGCTGTATGGCAGTACCGACGGAAAGACCGCGGTGGGAATCGTGAAAATCGTGGGCGGGAGTTTGCTGTCCTGCTTCGGCTTCCTCGGCTTTCTGTCTACAATCATTCTTGCGGCTGTGACCGGCGTGTCCGGGATTCCCGCGGTTTTTGGCCTTGTGGGACTGGGCGGCGGTGTTGGCCTGATTGTAAACGGTGTGCAGGGGCTGGAACGGGTGAGCCGGTTCAAAAAATACTGCAAGACCCTGGGAACCAGCACCCATTGCGCACTGGAAAAGCTGGCACGGAGTGTGGGGAAAAATGTCAAGTTTGTCCGCAAAGAGCTGGTGAAAATGATCGACGACGGCCTGTTTCTGGAGGGCCATCTGGACCGTGAAGGAACCTGCCTGATTACCAGCCACGATACCTACCGGCACTATGAGCGCAGCCGTCTGGCACTGGAGGAGCGGCAGAGGGAGGAACTGGAAGCGGCGAAAAAGCAGCAGGAGACCGCCGCGGCAGCGGACCCCCGGGTGCAGGAGGTTTTGCAGCGGGGAAACGCCTTCATCGCCGAGATCCGCCGGTGCAACGATGCCATCCCCGGTGAGGAAATCTCCGGCAAGATTTCCCGGATGGAGCTGATTGTCCGCCGGATTTTTGAGCGGGCCCAGGCCCACCCGGAGATCGTGCCGGACCTGAAAAAACTGATGGATTACTACCTGCCCATGACGGTGAAGCTCCTGAACGCCTATGCGGAGATGGATGCCCAGCCGGTGCAGGGAGACAATATCCGTGCGGCAAAAAAGGAAATTGAGGACACGCTGGATACCCTGAATCTGGCCTTTGAGAAGCTGCTGGATTCGGTGTTTCAGGATACCGCCATGGACGTGTCCAGCGATATTTCCGTGCTGAACACCCTTTTGGCCCAGGAGGGCCTGACAGATGACGAGCTTTCAAAACTGAAGAAACGGGAGATTTGACTATGAGCACACAGTGGAACGAAGAAACAATTCCCAGCCTGACGCTGGAACCGGACCTGAACGACGCCCCGGAGCTGGCAGTGGCGGAGGAGACCGCCATGCAGCAGACTCAGCCGGAGGCTGCACTGACCCCTGAGGAGCAGAAAATCGTGGACGACTTCGCCGCGAAAATTGACGTGGAGAATACCACGCAGATTTTGCAGTACGGCGCGGGCACCCAGAAGAAAATGGCGGATTTCTCCGATACCGCCCTGGCAAACGTCCGCACGCAGGATCTGGGGGAAGTGGGCGACCTGATCACCAGCGTGGTGGGGGAGTTGAAGGGCTTTGACGAGGAGGAGGAAAAGGGCCTGTTCGGCTTCTTCCGCAAGCAGGCGAATAAGCTGGAGACAATGAAGGCCCGCTATGCCAAGGCGGAGACCAACGTGGAAAAGATCAGCGACGCGCTGCAGCAGCATCAGGTGCGGCTTATGAAGGATTCTGCGGTTCTGGACAAGATGTACGAGCAGAACCTTGCCTATTTCAAGGAGCTGACCATGTACATTCTGGCGGGCAAGCAGAAGCTGGAGCAGGTACGCTCCACCAAGCTGCGCCAGCTGGAGGAAACCGCCCAGCGGACGGGCCTTGCCGAGGACGCTCAGGCCGCCCGGGATTTGTCGGAAAAGTGCCTGCGGTTTGAAAAGAAGATTCACGATCTGGAGCTGACAAGAGCCATCTCCATCCAAACCGCGCCCCAGATCCGCATGATTCAGAATAACGACAATGTGATGGTGGAAAAAATCCAGACCACTCTGGTCAATACCATCCCTCTGTGGAAAAACCAGATGGTTCTGGCGCTGGGCATCGCCCACTCCACCGAGGCGGCTCAGGCCCAGAGGCAGGTGACGGATGTCACCAACGCGCTGCTGAAGCAGAACGCCGAGAAGCTGCACATGGCTTCCGTGGAAACCGCGAAGGAAGCGGAGCGGGGCATTGTGGACATCGAGACCCTGAAAAAGACCAATGCCGAGCTGATTCAAACGCTGGACGATGTGATGAAGATTCAGGCTGACGGACGGGCCAAGCGTCAGGCGGCGGAGGTCGAGATGGCGAAAATGGAAAGCGACCTGAAGAATAAGCTCCTTCAGATCCGGAGCGGTAATTGACCGGGCCCGGCAAGCGGCTGTGTGCCGCAGTGCTGCTGCTGTGTGTGCTGACAGGGGGCGTCCTGCCGGTGAAGGCAGACAACCAGGAGTACCGGCAGCAGCTGCTGAAGGCCTACAGCAGCAGCCCGGAAGGCTCCTCCGCGACAATTGAAACCTGCCTGGAAGCACTGGAGGCGGAATCGCCGGCCCAGGGTGCCATGTGGCGGCAGATTATGTTCGACTGGGACCGCCTGAATCATTCAGGCTTCGCTTCCAGCCGCAGTCTGCAGGAAGGACTTGCACAGGACGATTCTCTGTGTATTGTGGTGTTTGGCTACGGACTTAACAGGGACGGCTCCATGAAGCCGGAGCTGTTTGACCGCCTGAACGTTGCCTTGCAGGCGGCGCGGCAGTATCCCAATGCCTATATCGCGGTGTCCGGGGGAGAGACATCCGGGGTCAAGGGTATCTCCGAAGCGGCGGTCATGGCAATCTGGCTGATGAACAACGACATCTGCGAGGAAAGAATTATTCTCGAAAAGAAGTCCCTGAGCACCACGGAAAACGCGAAATATACCTGCGCGCTTTTGAACCGGAAGTACCCGGAGGTAAAGCAGCTGGCGGTTGTGACCAGTGACTACCACATTGCCCTTGCCGCGACCATGCTGCAAACCGCCTGTACCCACAGCGCGTCCATGCAGGGGGGACGGGAAATGTCAGTCGTTGCGGGCGCTTCCTGCGCCACGTCGACACCGGCTGGCGGCAGCCTCTCCACCCAGGCCTGGGGCATCAGCGTCCTCACCGGAACGAAGTGGGTGAGCCAAAGCGCGGCACCGGCTGCTGCCGTGCCGGAGCCGGAAACGGAACCGACTTTCTGGGAGATGGAGCCGGAAGAAGAACCGGTGTATTTTGAGAACGATACGGATTTTTGATCGCAATTTGAATTCTTAATAAATGAATGTTATCGCTTTTTATTAAGAAGGAATTCAATGAAACAAGAATCTGCAATAGATAAGGCTGTGCTTTGGCACAGCCTTTTCCTTTTTGATGAAATAATTGACGGGAAATCGTAAGACACGGAAATTCCCAGCTCATTTGCTCCCATTTTTCTTAAGCTTTCTATGCTTTCTGCCGGAACAGAACAGCGACGCAGTAAACAGCCAGTGCCGTATAAATGATTACAAGCATAATGATCGATATCGGTTCATACCGCATATTCTGGGTGAAACAGTATGGCAGCGCACAAATGTCAATCAAAGAATGCATAATCATGGGAACCCACAGGTTTTTGCTCAATTTATAAGTGATTCCAAAATAGAAGCCCATACCGATTGTCGAGATCAGCTTGAACGCGATCACACCCATTCCCATGCCGATCACGCCGGGGATATGTCCTAATCCAAACGCGACGGACGAAACGATGATTGCGATTTCCGTCTTATGTTTCTTTTCCTGAAACAGCGCTTCCACGATATTCAGGAATAATCCCCGAACATAGAACTCTTCCACAATCCCGACACCAACATAGTACAGGATACCTTCAATCAATATCTTCCATATCGTGGGATGATAATCAAATGGATATAATCCGATAAAAAACGCGGCAAAGGACAACACACCGACGATAATTCCGGGCATCGCATATTTTCTCAGGCCCTCTCCAACTCCGTGCGCTGAAAATCCAAACGCATAATCAATTCTGAACAGCTTAATCACAGCGATTGCCAACAGTCCGATCAGCAGAAAATTGACTAACAATGGAACAATATACGGATCCACGTCGGCGATACGAATCTCCAGCAATACGCCGGGCAGCCCGGATATGTCCATAAAAGCAATCATCAGGCAAAGAATGGTGAGCAGTGCCGCTGTTTTTTATTCACATATGTATTGTCCTCTCTGAAAAAATGATGTCCATCATTCCGGCATTCTGATAGTCAATGGAAAGGCTTCGTTCGCCGGAATTGAGTACTTTACTGGGAAGATTGCAAGCCGGTTCTGTACCGGCTATACGGATATTGGCCTGTTGCAGCCCTTTCTTTGCCCCGATTACAGTTCCTCCAGATACACAACGCCTTCCACAGCCCGGATGCTGTCCAGCAGCTGCTGGTGGTTGCGCTTGGCTCTGGACTTTAACGTCACAATAAAGGAGCGGATACCGTCCTCCGCCGGTTCCATGTGGTCTAGCTGCAAATTGTCGATTTCCAGCCCCTGTTCCCGGATGCCCCGGATAAAGCTGCCCAGCGTTACCGCGGTGCTCAGCTCCACGTAAATCTCCATAATTTTGGAGTTGCGGTGCATCCGGTCATCCCATCGGTGCATCACCGTCAAAACGACGTAAATGGCACAGCCGCCCAGCGCGGCGGCCTCGTAAAACCCAATCCCGATGGCGAGCCCCACCGCGGCGGCGGCCCACAGACCGGCGGCAGTGGTCAGGCCCCGAATCTGATTGCGCTTTGTGACCACGATGGTGCCGGCGCCCAAAAAGCCAATGCCGCTGACCACCTGAGAGCCCATTCGGACGGGATCGCCGGTACCGAACACCTGGTAGATGTATTGATTGGTCAGCATGATGAGGCAGGAGCCTACGCAGACCAGCATATAGGTCCTAAGTCCGGCGGGGCGGTTTTTCATGCCCCGCTCCATGCCGATGACGCCGCCCAGCAGAAATGAGGCGAGGATACGAATCACAATGGAAGCGTAGGTTACTTCTCTGACTGCCATCAGCAGCACCTGCTTTCGTAAAAACTTTACTGGAATTTTACCATTGCAGGAAAGCAGTGTCAAGGAATACCACAAAACAAAATTCCGGGTGAATCGGAGGAGAATGACAATTAGCGACAAAAACAGCTTCCTGAATTTGGTAATTATGTTAATTTGCGGATGCTGGTACACAAATTGTTGACGAATCCGGGAAAACGTACTATACTTACGTGGAAGAGAAACGTTTCCAAATTCTGCTTGCCGGATGCGGAAGCGGCTTGTGCCGGTTCCCCGGCGCGATTCTGGAAGAAAGAGGAGTTTCCATTATGAACCGATATGCAGGTGTCCTTCTGTCCGTCACCAGCCTGCCGTCCCGGTACGGCGTCGGCTGCTTTGACCGGGCGGCGTATGATTTCGTAGACTGGCTGGAAAAGGCCGGACAGCGCTATTGGCAGATTCTGCCCCTGGGCGCGACGGCCCACGGCGCGTCCGATGATTCCCCCTATCAGGCCTATTCGGCTTTCGCCGGGAATCCCTACATGATCAGCCTTGACGCCTTGATTGAGGAGGGCGTTCTGACCCGCGGGGAGTGCGACGCCGTGGACTTTGGCAGCAATCCTGCCAAGGTGGATTTTGACAAGCTCAGCGAAAACCGGCTGAACCTGCTGCACAAGGCCTATGAGCGCAGCAATATTGCCCAGAATCCGGCGTATCAGTCCTTCTGCCGGAACAACGCCTGGTGGCTGGATGATTTTGCCCTGTTTATGGCGCTGAAAAGCTACTTTGACGATGTGCCTTTCCGCCAGTGGCCCGAGGATATCCGGATGCACTGGGGCTTTGCCATCGACTACTACAACCGGGAGCTGTATTTTGACGTAGAGTTCCAGAAATACCTGCAATTCAAGTTCGATGAGCAGTGGATGCAGCTGAAGGCCTATGCCAACAGCAAGCACATTCAGATTGTGGGCGATATTCCCATCTATGTCTCTCCCGACGGCGCGGATGTGTGGGCCCACCCGGAGCTGTTCCAGCTGGACGAGCACAACGCCCCCACCGCCATTGCGGGCTGCCCGCCGGATGCCTTTGCCGCGGATGGACAGGTCTGGGGCAACCCTCTGTACCGGTGGGATTACCACAGGGCCACCAATTTCCAGTGGTGGTGCAGCCGGATGTGGTACAGCTTCAAGCTGTACGATGTGGTTCGGGTGGATCACTTCCGGGGCTTTGACGAGTATTTTTCCATCCCCGCGGGGGCGGACAGCGCCAGATTCGGTCATTGGGAAAAAGGCCCCGGCATGGATTTGTTCAACGCCATTCACTGGCAGCTGGGCAATGTGAACATCATCGCGGAGGATCTGGGCCTGATGACCGACGGTGTTCGCAGATTGGTGCGGGACAGCGGCTGCCCCAACATGAAGGTGCTGCAATTTGCCATTGACCCGTCTGACATCGGCGCGGCCAATGATTACTGGCCGCACAATTACAATTCTCACTGTGTGGTCTATACCGGCACCCACGATAATGAGACCGTAGCCGGCTGGTTTGCGGGTCTTGAAAAGGATGCCAGAAAGCAGGTGCGGGATTATCTGGGGGACTACTATACCCCGGACAATCAGATGTACAAGGTTCTGATCCATCTGGCAATGCGGTCGGTGGCCAAGGACTGCATTATCCCCATCCAGGATCATCTGGGCCTGGGCAACGAGGCCCGGATGAACCAGCCCGGCACCGTCGGCTTCAACTGGCGCTGGCGCTTAACGCCCGGTCAGCTGACCGACGTGCTGGCACAGGAACTGCTGGCCCTTGCCAAGTGCACTGGTCGTGCCAACTGGGATGCCATTAAAAAGGGAGAAGCATAAAAAACGGGCGTTTGTCGGCTCAAGACAAACGCCCGTTTTGCGCGGGAAATTTGATTTTCTGAATCCATCCAATGAGCTGACCGGATAAAATGACTGTCAGCAGGGAATAGCCGATCCGCTTAACAGGAATATAGCTCAGGGACAGACCGAGTACCAGCAGGTCGCTGATAAGGTACAGCCACTGGATCGGGATTTTTGTCAGATGATTCAGGCTCATGGCAAGGGCGTCGTCGCCGCTGGTAGCGCCGCCTGAGCGAACGCACAGCCCGGCGCCTATACCGATGAACAGCGCCCCGGCAACGGAGGCCAGCAGAGGCATATTCGCAATCTGGGGCCACAGGGGAGGGAACTGCTCACAGATGCCGTAGCCCACAGAGTAGCCGCAGGCGGCAACCAGAGAGTAACCAATGAATTCCCGGCCCAGCGTCTTCCAGCCCAGGGCGTAGCAGCCGGCGTTCAGAACGAAACTGGAAATGGCGGGGGACAGCCCCAGCCAGTGGTGCAGCAGCAGAATCAGGCCGAAAATGCCGCCCTCGGTCACACCGGACAGAGCGTGGATGTTATACATTCCGAAAGCCTGCAGCGCCGAAGCAAAAAAGGCAGTTAAGCAGGAGGATATCTTTAATTTTGGAAATAAGTGACGCATTTTCTGATTTCTCCTGTGTGGTATGGAGAAAGAACCATATCATAGAATGCGAAAAATGTCAAGTGACACGGAAAAAAGGTTGACATTTTGAAAAATGCGAGTATAATAATTTCGAAAATTGCATACAAGCCTTATCAAGAGCGGTGGAGGGAACGGCCCGATGAAACCCGGCAACCTGTCCGAAAGGAAAAGGTGCCAAATCCGGCGGCAAACGAAAGATGAGGGTTCGATACAGCGCACATCGAATCTTCGGTGTGCGATTTTTTTATGATTCGGCAGGAAAGCATCCCTTTTGCGCTTTGAGCGGATCTTTTGTTCCGGGGACGCGGAACAAAATCTCTCGCTCAGAGCATCAAACCTTCTGCTTTCCTACCTCATGATTATGCGCAAAATAACGGTGCATTGTGAAAACAGAAAGGAATTATTATGGAAAAAAGACTGTTTACTTCCGAGTGCGTCACCAACGGGCACCCCGACAAGGTCGCCGACTCCATCTCCGACGCGATTCTGGATGCCTGCCTTGCCCAGGACCCGGACTCCCGGGTGGCCTGCGAGACGATGGTCACCACAAACTTCTGCATCATCTGCGGCGAGATTACCACGAAAGCGGTTGTCGACTACAAGGAAGTTGCCCGGGAGGCCATCCGCAGGATCGGCTATATCTATCCCGGCGACGGCTTCGATGCCGATACCGTGGAAATCCAGTGCCGGATTCATACCCAGTCTGCGGACATTGCTTTGGGTACCAATGATGAAGTCGGCGGCGCGGGAGATCAGGGTATGATGTTCGGCGGCGCCTGCACCCAGACCCCGGAGCTGATGCCGCTGCCTGCGGCTCTGAGCCGGGCCCTGTGCAATCGCCTGACCCAGTGCGTCCATTCCAATGATCTGCTGCGGCCCGACGGAAAGACCCAGGTCACCGTGGAATTTGACGAAAAGGGCAAGGTGGTTGGCATTGATACCGTGGTGGTATCCATCATGCACAGCGCCGATTTTGCTATGGAGGAACTGCGCCGGTACATCCGGGAGGGTGTCATTGCCCCTGTCCTGAAAAATTACGGCTTTGATATCGCCGACGTTGCCCACATTCATATCAACCCCACCGGTAATTTCGTCATCGGCGGCCCCAACGGCGACACGGGCCTGACGGGCCGGAAAATCATTGTGGATACCTACGGCGGTTATTTCTCCCACGGCGGCGGCGCTTTCTCCGGAAAGGACCCCACCAAAGTGGACCGTTCCGCCGCTTACATGGCCCGGTATATGGCGAAAAATCTGGTTGCCGCAGGCCTTGCGACTCAGGTGCAGGTGCAGCTGGCCTACGCCATCGGCGTGGCCCAGCCGGTCTCGCTGCGGGTGGACAGCTTCGGTACCGGCGTCATCTCCGATGAAAAAATGACCGAGCTGCTGCGCAGGACCTGTGATCTGACCCCTGCCGGCATTATTCGCAGACTGGATTTGCGCCGCCCCATCTACGCCTCCACCGCCGCCATCGGCCACTTTGGCGTGGAGGGCCGCCCCTGGGAGCGTACCGATTTGGCGGAGGAGCTGAAAGCGCTGGCGGGCCTGTAATCCAAACTGTGCGGACGGCGAATTTTCGCCGTCCGCTTCATATTTCCTTTGCAAATCGGGAAGAATGTGCTATGATAGTGCAAAATGACAAGTGGAGGGATTGTTGTGCTGGATTATATCCGAATCGCCTGCGGGGTGCCTGCCGTGCGGGTGGGCGACACAAAGAAAAATGCTGCGGATATCTGCGATTTTTTGAAGAAAGCAGACGCACAAAATGTTGACCTGCTGGTGTTTCCTGAAATGGCGCTGACGGGATATACCTGTCAGGATTTATTCCTTCAGGATGCCCTGCATGAGGGTGTGAAGCGGGGTCTGCGGGAGATTCTGAATGCTTCCGCCGCCTGCCCAGCGGTGACGGTGGCCGTTGGCTTGCCTTTGCGGGTCGGCGCCCGAATGTTCAACTGTGCAGCTGTCATTTCCGGCGGCGAAGTCCGGGGTATCGTGCCGAAAACCAGCATTCCCAATTATAATGAGTTCTATGAAAAACGGTGGTTTGCTTCCGGCGATGACCTGATTCAGGATACCTTTGATATTGGCACCCTGTTGGGTGACTATCCAAAGCCGGTGCCTATGGGGCAGAACCTGTTGTTCCAAATCGGCGAGGGCGCACTGGTGGGCGTGGAAATCTGTGAGGACCTGTGGACGCCCCTGCCGCCCTCTGCCATGCTGGCCTTGAGCGGCGCGGAGGTCATCGTGAATCTGTCCGCTTCCAATGAAACCATCGGCAAGCGTGTCTACCGCCGGGAGCTGGTGACCCATCAGTCTGCCTCGCTGAACTGTGTTTACGCTTACTGCTCCGCCGGCTCTACGGAATCCACACAGGATTTAATTTTCTCCGGACAGAGCCTGATCGCGGAAAACGGCAAGCTTCTGGCGGAAACGAAAGAAGCCATTGCTACGGATTATCTGCTGGTGCAGGACTGCGATCTTGGCAAAGTCCGCGCCGATCGCCGCAGAAACAGAAGCTACGCCGATACCGCTGCCCGGCACGGCACGCAGGCGCGGATTGTGCCTGCACGGGATGGACTGCTTCGCGCTGACGGAACGCGGTACCCCTTGGAAAAGCTGCCCTTTGTGCCCTCTCAGCGGCAGAACCGGGTGCAGCGCTGTATGGAGATTTTTCAGATGCAGGTGGCCGGGTTGAAGCAGCGGCTGTCGGCGATCGGAAATCCCAACGCAGTCATTGGCATTTCCGGCGGATTGGACTCCACGCTGGCGCTGCTGGTAGCGGTGGAAGCCATGCGTCAGCTGGGCCGTCCCGCTACCGACGTGTACGGCGTGACTATGCCCTGCTTCGGCACCTCTGACCGCACCTACCATAATTCCTGGGAGCTGATGCGAACCCTCGGCATTTCCTGTAAGGAAATCAACATCCGGGAAGCGGTTTCTCTGCACTTTTCGGACATCGGTCACGATCCTGATGTTCACGACGGCACCTACGAAAATTCTCAGGCCCGGGAGCGCACCCAGATTCTCATGGATTACGCCAGCGTGGTGAAGGGAATCGTGGTAGGCACCGGCGATCTGAGTGAGCTTGCCCTTGGCTGGTGCACCTACAACGGCGACCACATGAGCATGTACGGCGTCAACGCCTCCATCCCCAAGACCCTGATCCGCTGGATGATTGACGCCATTTCGGAGATGCGGCCGTTTGCGGCGTCCCGCCCTGTCCTGCAGGACATTCTGGACACCCCCATCAGCCCGGAGCTGCTGCCCCCGGACGCGGAGGGCAAAATTGCCCAGCACACGGAGGATCTGGTCGGCCCCTATGCGCTCCATGACTTCTATCTTTACTACACCCTCCGGTTTGGCTTTGCGCCCCGCAAAATTTATACGCTGGCCCGCCGTGCCTTCGAAGGCGACTTTGATGGCGAAACCATCAAAAAATGGCTCAGAACCTTCTACCGCCGGTTCTTCACCCAGCAGTTCAAGCGCAGCTGTCTGCCGGACGGCGTGAAGGTTGGCTCGGTCAGCTTAAGCCCCCGGGGTGACTGGCGGATGCCCAGCGACGCCAGCGCAAGGCTTTGGCTGGACGAGATAGATGCGCTGTAAAAACAGGAATGCCGCCCGATACCGGGCGGCATTCTTTCATAGTAAGAGGGGCTGGAGCTGTCTTCCCTCCAGCGCCTGCTCCAGCGTTTGCGGAATCTTGCTGAAATCGGCAACAACGGAGGTGGGCTTTCCAAAGGCATCGTCCTGCCCGAAGGGCACAAAGAAATAGTGCTTCCGGGCAAGCAGCTTTCCAATGTTTTCTGCGGCGCCCCCGAGGGCATCGTTGGTGGAAATGGCAACGACCACGGGACGCCCGTTGCGCAGATGGCTTTTTGCCGCCATGGTCACGGGACCGTCCGCAATGGAGTGGGCCAGCTTTGCCAGGGTATTTCCGGTGCAGGGGGCGATGACCAGCGCATCCAGAAGCCTTTTGGGGCCGATGGGCTCCACCTCTGCCAGCGTGTGCAGCGGAGGCTTGCCGCAGATGGCCTCCGCTTTGGCAATGTGGTCATCTGCCGTACCGAACCGGCTGTCTGTAGTGTAGGCGCTTTGCGAAAAGATGGGGATGATGTCGTAGCTTTTTGTTAGCCGCTCCATCACGGGAAAAATCCTGTCATATGTACAAAAAGAGCCGCAGAGGGCAAAACCGACGGTCATAGTGTTCCCTCCCTGAGATGCCGCAGAATCGTTTCGGCGATGAGTTTGCCGGAGGACTCCGGTGCGTACTGCCCCGGCAGCCCACGGGCGTAGATAATGTCACAGCCCTCCAGCCCCGGCTGGGACGCCAAATCCATTTTCAGGCATTTTTTGTATTTGTCCAGTAAGTCCGCGCCCAGCACCGGCGACGGAGCCGTGTTGAACAGTAAACGGACATCCGGAAGTATTTCGGAAATCCGGGGAATATCAACGGCTTGCTGCCCAAGTGCTTTGATCATAGCCCGGTCCGCCGGATTCCGTGCAGCAATGGTAACGGGGCAGCCTACAGCGCCCAGCAGCTTACCAAGGCACTTTCCGATCCTGCCCCATCCAATGACCAGCGCCGGGGTGTCCGGCAGAACGGTCGGAAGCAGGGAGCCGGCAATCCGCAGGGCGCATTGCGCTGTAATTGCCGCGTTTTTTGCCAGATATTCGTCATCCCGCAATAAATCCAGCACCGGATGCCCCGAAAGCGCGGGATGCTTCAGCTTCCCGCCAATGACCGTGAGTCCGGGAGGGAGCCGTTCCAGCACCCCCGACAGACTGCCGCCGCCCCGAAGAGAGCCGTCCGGGGCAAAGCTGGGAGCATCCAGCAGCACATGGGTCACCTCCGGGGAGGGGTGGTCGGTCAGGGGCAAACCGGCCTGTTCCAGATACGCTCCCGCATAGGCGCAGGCATCGGTTGCGCCTACGGGATAAATGAGAATCTGCTTCAAAGGCATCACTCCTTTTCTATAGAATATGCGCCGGACATTCGTGTTGTGCTTGATTTTTTCGCTTCCATCTGTATAATAAAGTATAAGAGGTGAAGTTTATGCAGAGACTCGGCTTTATTCACGATATGATGGACGTGAAGGTTCTGATTCTGTTTGTCATGGCGCGGGTGGGCTATCCTGTGAATGTGCAGCAGATCTATGAGCTGTGTTTTCAGGACGACTGCCTGAGCTATTTTGACGTGTGCACGGCGGTCCCGGAAATGGTGGAGTCCAACCACCTGAAAATGACGGAGGACGAATGCTACGAAATCACAGACAAGGGCCGGGAGACGGCGAAGCTGGTGGAGGACTCCATTGCGTTTACTGTGCGGCAGAAGGCGGAAAACGCTGTGGACCGGTTCAACAGAAAGGTCCGCCGCAGCAGCTTTGTCAGGACCAAGGTAACGCAGAGGGAAAGCGGAGACTTCTCTGTGGTGATGTCGCTGGATGATGAAATGGGAAACCTCATGACACTGGAGCTGGTGGCCCCCAATCAGCGGCAGGCCAACCGCCTGAGCAGATTGATGGAGAAAAAGGCGGAAGCGGTGTACAACCTGACGATGACGGAGCTTTTGGACGAGGAAGACGAAATTGATAGCTGACACCTTGTCGATTTTGGGAAACAGTGGTATAGTATTCTTACACCGGAGGACCGGTGAAACGAAAGGAGCTGCCGCATATGAAATTCCAGTTCAGAGAAAAGAAAGTCAAACTCCCCGGCAATGTCCACGCTTATGCTGAGAAGAAGGTAATGAAGCTGGAGCGCTTTTTTGACGAGGATGCGGAGGCCTTGATCGTCTTCTCTGTGGAGAAGAACCGCAATCAGGTGGAGCTGACCGTGCACGGTGCGGGCACCTGGTTCCGGGCAAGCGAAAGCACATCGGATATGTTTGCATCCATTGACGCAGCTGTAGCGACCATTGAGGGCCAGATCCGGAAAAACAAGACCCGTCTTGCCCGCCGCCTGAAGCAGGATGCGTTCGTCCGCAGCGTACAGGAGGAAACCTCCTTTGTGCCGGATGCTGAGGAAGACCTGAGCATCGTGCGCAGCAAGAAGTTCTACTTCAAACCCATGACCCGTGAGGAAGCAGTGATGCAGATGAATCTGCTGAACCACAATTTCTTCGCCTTCCGGGATGAGGATAACGGCGGAACCTTCGCGGTTGTCTATAAACGCAACGACGGCGGCTACGGTCTGCTTGATGATACCGAATAATCGAAATAGCGGGAAGGGGCCTTGAAAAGAGGCCCCTTTCTTTGTTGTGTGAGGGCACAAAAAAGTTGTCGCATTTTGTAAAATAATCCTTGACAAATGAAGACGTATGTGATAATATACGCAGGCTGTCCGCGAGAGCGTGGGCGTCCAGGAAAAGATGAAGAAATTTGAAAGAAAATGTAAAAAAGTTCTTGACAAATGAAATCATCTGTGCTAGGATGTCCAAGTTGCTCACG